>Ga0075488_1017822_pt1 | contig 46791 bp, 55 predicted proteins | sample DEB08_RNA2_7_FD_73464 | JGI IMG/M metagenome (GOLD analysis project Ga0075488, IMG submission 73464) | Aqueous microbial communities from the Delaware River and Bay under freshwater to marine salinity gradient to study organic matter... | ecosystem: Environmental > Aquatic > Marine > Coastal...
TTCAGAGCAATGACTCAAGCAGTCGTGACAACCGAGGAGAAGTGCAGCCACCAGAACGCTGACAGCGCCACACCAGGAATTGTGGCTGACTGCCGAAATAGGCTATGGAGAACTAACTGCCTACAGGTCACGAGACTTGGGGACAGTTCGGGAGATTCTCTCTGCGTATGGAATAATTACCACTTCCCAGCAGGCACAAAAACTGTAGATAACACAGACCTTGACGATGCAGCTTGGAACAGAATGCCTGGAAGAAAACTCAGCTACGGTGGACAGGCTGCAGCAGCAACACCGACAGCGACCAGCGCTGCTGAGTGTGCATTCGCCTGTATTGAACACCGGCATGTTACCGGTTGCCAATCTTTCAACTGGGACGCATCGTCGTAGTCATGCTCACTCACTCTTGCAGAGGAGGGTGCCGCTGGCTACACTATGACATGGGGTGCAGCAGCAGGTCACTCAACTGAGTATCCAGTTGTAGACGAACAATCCACAGCACTGGAAATTGCGGCACAAGGCGACTTGATTTCCTATAATCAAGCTCAGGCCGGGACGGCTGCTTACTATGAGCTGCTCTCCTTGCCTCAGAACCCTCGTGACACAACTTCACCAAATGCCTGTACTCACGACAGTGCTCACAACTCTGAGTGGGGATGTGTTGCCATGTGCAAGAGTCATTCAACGTATCCATACCCTGGTCCAGCTCACCTCGGAGATGGAAGGTACCACGACTGCATGGCACAGGTTACAGCAACTCCATCATGCACCTGTGTATTCCGCCCAATTCAGATTACAATCGACAGTGATGTGACTCACTGGTATAAGAGACCAGCCAAGAGAATGCCAGAGGCTAGAAGAGTTGCACTCAGCATGCGTCAGGGTGGTGACTATTTGGAGGCCATCACTTTGGGTGGAGGGTCGACATTTGAAACCTGTGCTGATTACTGCCTTGCTAGCGACTGGACTGCCGGCGAGCCATGCAAATCGTTTGGTTGGGAGGCGGACACAGGCACCTGCGAACTCTATAGCGAGAGTGAGGCTGAGCTTATCCAATCTACATCCTCCTTAACGGCCACTGCTGGATGGGACTTCTACGAGCAAGTGCCAGGCGCAGGTAGCAACTGGTGGGAAAAGCCAGCGCGCAACCCAGGATATTGCTCCCATACAAGCATGGCAGCTGATTCCGTCGCTGTAGCCAAGTGTGCTGCCGAAACTGACGCCACTGCATGCGGCGGCGACTCTGACTGCACTTGGACGGCAGCACTGACATTCAGTGGCTAGACACAACCAGAACATCCATGGTCTGAAGCAAAGGCACCAGAGCCAGTCTTCAGGAAGCGAGTCAATCGAGCTATGGCCGACGACGTCGAAGGCGATGCCGAACTGACTGGCAAGTCCTTGGCTGACTGTGTCGAGCTCTGCATCCGCGCAACTCGTCAATGTGCTTCGTTCACATTCACAGCAGCGACTGGTTCGTGCCGCCGTAGCAGCTTGACCGCTGGTGCAGCAGATGGAGCCGATGAGTTTGGACCGGCACGGCTGGTGACCTCTCCTGGCTCAGACTACTACGAGTTCGTCAGCTTCCCACAGGAGCCAAGTGGCGACCACGTTTTCTGTACTCACAAAGCTGCCCACAAGGAGGACCCTTGGAAGGTTGCGACCTGTCGAGCCCTGAGTAATGAGGCAGATTGTGACGGTCAGACAGATGGCTGGTGTGCATGGAACGGACCGATAAGCGAAGGAGTGATTGAAGCTGGTGACACAGCTGCCACTTGGGAGAAGCGCCACCAGAGAGGACTCACAGCTGACCTCGGAGTATACAAGCAGGAGGTCCTCTCAGGCAAGACCTGGAAGGAATGCGCGAAGCTTTGTCTTCGAAGTCACAATGAAGCCATATGGAGGGTCGATACGACCGAAAGATATGGCTGCTCAGCATTTGTCACTCAGGACCAGAGCCCAGCAGGAGCTGCTGCCGCCTGTACCCTGTACAACGCTCGATATGATGCTCTTGCATTCGCTTCAAGGACTCCACCAGCCACTGGAAGCGCAGATGCTGGAGTCACTTTGACCCCTGCAGCAGCATCAGACACCTATCAACTCATCTTGTATTCTCAAGCAGTCAGAAATACCAAGAAGACGTCAGCCCTCGGAGTGAGCGATCTCATATATGATCATCCACTTGCTTGCACACATACAGCTGGAGACGAGGAGAACATCGGAGTCGTGGCCGTTTGCAGAGCTCGTGGACGAGCAGTAGACCCAGACACTGGTGTTTTGAGGACCAGAAACAGCAGAACTGAGTGCCTCGCCGAGCAGAAGGCCGACGGCAGCAGCCTCTGTCAGTTCAACGCTTGGCACTTCGACGGATCCGATTTCGAGACTGCGTCCTGGAACAAGCAGGTAGCTACTCGTTTGGTTGCATCAACAGGTCCGGTTGTTGTTCTCTCTGGAGACGCCTATATTGACGACGTCGAGATAACTCAGTATTAGAACAATGCCGGTGACATGGTTGCCACAACAGATCTTGCTCTGAAGCAACGTGAATGTGCTCGCCGCTGTGCCCGATACCCAAGCCATGATGGATAATGCAATGCTTTCAATTATCATACAACCTCGCACACTTGCACTTTGCTTCATGCTGAAGAGGGAGATGCAGGAACTGTATTCATGGCTCATACTGCCACTGAGTACCACTACTTTGAATTGCTGGCTTACTCATAAGAGCCAAGAGACCCGACCGTTCAAGCAGATCAGCTTCAGTGCACTCATTTGGCAACTCTCAACGCCGAGTGGGGCAGCGTTGCCAAATGTGCATCCCATCCAGCTTGGAAGTCAGGATGCCAGGCTGATGACAAGTGCGTGTTCTTGCCTTATGTCGACGAGTGGCAACTTGGAGGAGGAGCCGATGACGACACTCATGCAAAATGGAACCAATTGGATGGTCGAAAACTCACCACATCAAGCACTTGGACTGAGTCATACTCTGTTGCCGATGTTCCAACTCTGCACGAGTGCGCCTTGCTCGCTGCCGGTGTTCCTACCATCAACTCATTCAATTACAATGGCGCTGCCCAGACCTGCGACCTTCTCAGCGGAATCGAACTCGATAAGGACGCATCAAAAGAATCAGGAACTCTGGAGTCTGCCTCTGCCTGGACCTTCGTCGAGTTCTTCGTGCCTTATGAGCTCCCTGCTGCTCATGGCCACGGAGCTTGTACTCACAAGGAAGGCGTTGAATAGGCCAACAACTTCAAAGTATCCCCAGGTGACACCATCCGATCATGTGAAGCCTACGTAGCTGAAGGTGCTTGCAACACAGCAGCTGCTTGCGTGTGGAAGCCAGTTGTACTTGGCTGGCAAAAGGACGACACAGATCCATTGGACACCGTCGCTCCTGCACGCTCAAGTTGGAGACTATACAAGCAACGAGAATTCTACATTGCGGCTGCAGATCAGACCAGCTTCAACAGAAAGGTGTTCACCTTGACAGATTCAGGAACTGGCGCACCTCTTGCTGTGACAGCTTGTCAGGAGGCCTGTCTTGTGGACCGACTCGGCTGCGGTGCTTTCACTTGGGATCCAGCGACTGGAGAATGTGTGATCACACCAATTCCTTATTATCATAAAGGCACGGCTGAAAAAGGTTTGGTTGCCCACATTCCAACTCCTAAAGGAGCAGTTCCTTCTGTCATTGTTCATCACACGAGAGAATATTGGCAGCTCGTCCAGTTCGAGCAGCGAAGACTGCCTTGGAACAAGGATAGTGGCAGTTGGTTGAAGGTCAGAGCAGCATCGGGCAATGCAGCCAACGAACTTCGTTGCACTCATCTCACTGAAGACGAAGGTGACACTGGACAAGCAGCGAGATGCAGAGCTCATACGCGCATGACAGACTGTGTTCATAACACTTGGGGAGCTCCTGGAGAAGTCGAAAGACCTTGTGTATTCATCCCTAAGCAGCTGCCTGACAGCAGTTGGTGGGAAGTGATCACTGAGACGAAACTCTCGGAGCCTTCCAGCTTCACTGGATACTCTGAGACTGTCACACTCCCAGTGGTTGCAGGACAAACTGCCGCTGATTATATCGAAACATGCGCCCGCCTCTGCAGCTCGTATGATACTCCATGTGAATCGTTCAGCTACAAAGAGAGCGACCGCACATGTGCATTCTCTGCTGCCCAGGAAGCCACAACAGGAGCATCGCTGACAGCTGCGCCTGGTTGGGTCTACTACGAGAGCATGGATGATATGACTGCCACTTTGGCCTCGTCAAGCGGTGTTGAGGCCAAATACGGTGCTGAGTTGGCATTCACTTGGGGCTTCTCACTCGAAGCAACAGGAAACGGTGTGTGCACTCACACAGCCGCCTACAGAAAAGATGCCGCCGTTGCGAGTAGCTGTCTTGGACACAATACTGCTTTCGGCACTCACAAGAACGAGCACGTCAACGCGTAGGCTTGTGCTGCAGATGCAGCTTGCAAGTATTTGCCTGACTACATGTCCACTGTTGATGGCTCTACATGGAGAGTCCGGAATGAGAGAAGCTTGGACTACGCAACAGGTAAGGGAGCTCTTATCAATAATGAAGAGACCCACGTGATCCTTGCCGCTGGCAGCGCAACAGCTGAAGACTGTGGCCGTGCCTGTATCGCATATCATGATAGCTCATGGACCTCTGGCTGCAAGTCTTTCAGCTGGAACCCAACGACATCCGCTTGTCATGTGTCTGAGCAGCTTGAAGACGACTTCGCCGTTGACACCGCTTCGATAAACTGCCATGTAGATACCGCAAACAACAAAGAATATTGTAACTACAGAGCTCAGATGCAAGTGGTCCCAGAGGCAACATATTACGAGCTCATATATTTACATCAAGCACCTGCGCCAACCGAGCTGGTCTGTCGACACGCGGCGCAGTGGAGCGCTTATCCAGGCATTGTTGCCACCTGCAAGAGTCACCTCTACTGGCAGGACTGCAAAGCTGATGCCAAATGCGTCTTCAACCCAAGAGTCTTCCAGAGTCCAAGAGACTGGAATAAGCGAATGGGAATGAAACTGGTCATTGTTGAGGCAGGACAGGTGGTCCCAGATTCTTCTGCTCACCTCGTTCCAGATGTACCAAAAGAAACTGATTGCGTTGTGCTGTGCCTCAGAGATCCAGCCTGTGTCTCCGCCGAGTATGGCAAAGAGGCTTCTGATGCTGCCACATACCGCACTTGCATTCTCTCGACCGCAAGAGAAGGTACCGCTGGCGCTGAATTGCGACCTGACGCTAAGTTTGACTACTTCGAGAGTATTGGATTCCATGCTCTGCCAAGCGAGGACAAGAAGGTCTGTACTCATGATGCCGCGCTGAAAGACAACTAGGCCGTCGTCGAAGGCTGTCAAGCCATCACAGACAAAGCCAGTTGCGATGCTCAGGCGACGAGAGCGCTTCCAGTAGATGAACAAACATATTCGTCGGTGGAGCCATGTCAGTGCGAGGCAGCAAGCCACGCAGCTACTCGTATATCAAGCCCTTCAGTTGCGACTGTAGACTTGTGCTTTGCGGCCTGTAGATCTGCCTCGAGCTGTGCGATCTTCTTATATGATGCCACTGCCAACGCCTGCCATTTGTATTCAGCAGACTGCCCTTGCATCAACAGTGCCACAAAGACGAAATACTCAATGACTCGTGTTGGACCAAAATGCGATTGGAATGCCAAGCAGGAGTTCTCCAACCAGGTTGCCACTGACTCTACCGCTGATCCAATCGAAACACAAGCACTCACTTCCTACTGGTCAAGCAAGAAGTTCGGCCGCTAGACAGGCAATATCATGGAAGTCCATACTGGAGTAGCTACCCTTGCGGCCTGCCAACTCAAGTGCGTCGAGGCCCTCTTTGGCTGCCAAGGTTTCACTTGGGTCCATGGCGAAGCAAGCGACGGCTACGCACCCAAGGAGCCCAGAAACCCACAGTGTGGACAATACAATGGCAAGCGTACTTGCAATGACGCACCTGAATGTCGATGGGATTGCTCAAACGCTGATGCGCTGCAGACTCCACGCTGCCCTGCGGATGCGACCTGCATCAGCACGGTAGATACTGCATCATCTCCATCATCAACAGGCTTAGCCCATCTCTATCGACTTCATGCTGACAAGAACATCCTCGGTTATGATATCAAGGAAGTTCAGGTACCGGACGCTGGATCATGCGCACGAGCTTGTGATGAAGCCTGGAATAGTGCATGCGTAGCATTTGCGATCAGTGGATCTCAATGTTGGCTGAAGTATGGTATCAATCCTGTCAAGACGAGCTCTGCAGGTACTGATTGGTACGAGAGACTTACTCCACGCGTCTATACTTGTCCAAATGGATCAACATGCGGCCAGTCTGTCGCAGGACATTTGTATATTCAAAGAAGCGACAACAAGTTTGATAACGGCAATAATGTGCTTTCTGAAGGTGAAGGAGGCACGCTGAAGCATGCATCTTCCGAAGAGGTCTGCTTCAAGTTCTTCGAGGATTCCACAGCAGCGGCCAAGGTAGCAGTCGTCTATATTGCTTCTCTTGAGCAATGTCACATAATGACAGTTGCTCTTGCAAACCAAGCTGCTGAAGATGCAACCACAGAAGCTGCAGGGCACCTCTGGTATGAGCCTTATCAACCAACATAGGCAGCATCAATCCGCTGTGCTGCAGACGACGCACCCGGTACTTGTGTTCTCGATCCAACTGACCAACTGCATCCAAAGACTTGGTTCGAAGCTGGAACTGGGTCCACCCCAACCTATACGCAACAAGCAGATTTCCCAACATTGACGTTTATCAAAGGAGCAGCTGGAACCGCCAGAAGTCTCGATGACAAACACACTGCTTTGGACTGCCAACTTCACCAAAACGACGAGCATAAAGCAACTGAACCAGCACCAGCAGAGCAGCTCCATACCAGTGTGAGTCACATCTATCATGAACTTGAAGAGTACGACCAGCCTCCAACAGTAGTACCAAACATCTGTACTCACCACGAGGCCTGGAGGCTCTGGGATGGCGTAGTGGCTACATGCCTGTCCCATGGAATGCTCGCTTGCTTGGCCGACGAGAAGTGCTACTTCAGACCCCTTCCAGTTGCTCACGCAGCCGCAGATGGCGAAGGAAATGAAGATGGAGGCACGAAAGAATTCACGCGAGACTCCTACTGGTACATTGTCAAAGAAGCAAAGGCTTCATTGGATGTGATTGCAGCTGCTGCCACGACAGACAGAGAGACAGTTGCCGCTGAAACTCTCGCCGACTGCCGAGACAGCTGCATTGCTGCAACATGGGACTGCAACTCGTTCAACTGGCAAGCTTCGGGCAAGTCCTGCGTTATGTACAACAGAAAGCTCACAGTAGAATAGAATACTCCAGATGTAGAGCTTGCGACTGATGCAGGCTGGGAATATCACGAGCTTTGGCAGTACATTCAGTATCCTGCCAAGACCAAGGACAGATGCACACATGAATCAGAATGGCAAGGCAACACAGGCAAGGTCGCAACCTGCCGAGGCCATGCTCATCGAGGTGCTGGTGCTAGAGACACCTGCTTGGCAACCACTGGGTGTTACTACACTCAACATATCTGGGAGAATATAGCATATGTCCACCCAGATTCCTCAAAATGGCAGAAAATCTCAGGAACTCGACTGACGGATGGCTCGAGTCTGTACAATCTGCAAACCAGTAGCAATGGCGGCAGCGTCTATGAGGTCCATAACGACATCACCTCAGCCTTTGAATGCGCCAGGAAGTGCTGGGACAAGGAGAGAACTGCAGCTGAGGATGCCGACGGCTGCAAACACTTCCTCTGGGGCAAGACTGCTGGTGTGCGATTCTACGAGCAGCTCAAACAAAGTGGTGCCTTGGTGGAAGGTAAGCGCTGCGTTGGCGGTAGCCCGACCGTCCTTGGATCAGGTCACACTTTTGACGACTGTTCAGATGCATGTACTGAGTAACATACGAAGCATGTGGCTGATGCAGCTCTACCAGACTGCGTGAACTTCGAATTCCAGCGACCAAACGGATGGTGCAGATTGTTCTCTGCTCCTTGCGTTGTAGCTGCCGATTCTGGCACGAAATACGAGGATCTCCTTGCTAATGATGCTGATCAGGTGTTGCCAGGCTGGACGATCTACCAAGTTGATAATGCACACAAGAATGATTACCAGAGATGTTACGTCTCAAGGATTGGCATCGAGGCAGAGAGCACGAGCTTCAGACAAGACCGTTATGTCGACATGTACGAATTGATTCAATTCATTCAGCCTTCGGAGACAGACTACCACGTGTGTACTCACAAGTCGATCGCTTGCCCAACTACTGCTATCACTGCTGTCAACGTTCCTGGATATGACGTGCTCAGATTGGACCAGGAGCTCCTGAAGGCTATCAACCAGCTCAGAGCTCAGCCAGCCCAATACAGGACTAAATTGTAGGCGATGAGGTCGCGCTACAGTGGAACAACCTACCGAGGCGCTCATGAGACCCAGGAAGGAGTGGCAGCTGTGGACGCAGCGATTGCCTGGCTCGACGCTGAAATAGCCGCGCAGAGCTCAATTGGTGCAGTTGCACCTCCAGCATTGGAGTGGAACCAGTACCTCTCATTTGCTGCTAGAGATCGAGCACGCGCTGGTCCTGGAGCATCTGTTCCAGGCACACCTGCAAGAGATGTCAAAGATGGCGAGGGCAAGACGCTTGAGCAGAGGTTGCAAGTGTATGGAAACGACCATGGAAACGACATGTCTGACTACAGTACTTCTTGGGAGAATATCGGCGACGCCACATCGACAACAGTCTTTGGCGCTGCCAAGGTAGGTACTTCACCAGCAGTGACGCTTGGAGAATAGACTGACGCAGCAATTGCAGAGAACATCGTATTAGCTGCTATTATTGGAGACGGCGACCAAGCCAGGACTCAGCGCGCCTTCCTGAGAAGCCCTGAAGTCCACTTGTTCGGGTCTTATTCTGCTGCTCTGAGCAGCTCAGCAGAGGCCACGGTACCAGAGATCGAGAGCGTTTCGGTGTTCTCAGCCAACTTCGACGACAACGGTCTCCATGCACTTGTTCAGGACACTGACCCAGCTGCATGCCCTGGATGTGCCTCTTGCAGAACAATCGATGCTGAGGATATCACCTCTGAGCTCGACCAAACATATGCCAGGTACACAGGATTCACTGCTCCAAGTGCTTTGTCGGCTGTGAGCTCAGCATCCTCCCCAACAGTGGTCATCGCCATCAATCCTGACGCTTATAGGAATTCAGCGACACCAGGAACTGAGCTGGCGTGCATCGAAGCCTGTCAGGCTGAGAAGCTCTGTAACTCACTATATTGGGTACCTACCCCTGGAGCTGCGAGCTGCAGACTGCTGAGCAGCGAATGGACTGCCACCGTCGTGACAGAGAATGCTGCCTCATACAGCGCAAGCAGCAATGTGGTCACAGCTTACAAGTATAGGAATCCAAACGAAGACATGGCTCTCGTCGCGACTTGCCGACACCATGGCATCGATGAGTCAACATGCCTGAAGGACCCAAATTGTATGTTCACCCGTGAATTCTAGTTCCGAGATGGTTCTCTCTGGGCTAGACGAGAAGGACAGACTCCAGCTGCTGGTCAAGTTGCTGGCAGCACTGTATCATATGCCAATATTGAGGATAATGAAGCTTGCGAGCGCCTCTGTGTGGAAAGGACGACGGAGTGCAAAGCATTCTGGTACGGTGACGGCGGCGAAGCTGCTGGATCCTCAGCAAACAGGAAGAAGTGCGTCCTCTCGACCAAAGTCATCGATCACGAGAAATTCGACTACGATAATCCACACTATCCTAAGAGAGCCTATCCTAAAGGAGCAGATGGGCAGGACTATTATGAGTTGGTGGAATACGTTCAATATCCAGATACCACTCAGCTCACTTGTACCCACAAGCGAGAACACAACAGAAAGCACTGGATTGTAGCTACCTGCAAGACTTATGTGCAAAAGCAGGAGTGTGAAGCCAACCACTGGTGCTTCTACACTCCACTGACCTTCCCATATGGTGCTGTCTTCGAGTTGATTCCTGCTCAGGAGCTGAAGTTTAAGTCAGGTGATCCATCTTCTTCTGTATTTGCTGAAAAGACAAGAGGAATGATAGCCAAGGGCAAAGCGATGTGTCCTGATCCTGCTGGCACAGAATTCACATTCAAGAGGGACAGCATCACCGGTTTTTGTCCATCAGCTGAGAATTGCATCAGACTTGCCACAGGCAAACAATACTCAGTCACCGAGTATGCCGTGCTCAAATCGACTCCTGCTCATCTTGCTACATCTCCTTCTTAAACATTCGCCATGACAGAAGAAATAACGGGAGTTGAGTCTGCCATCGCTTGCGCTGAGCTCTGTGAGGAGCATGCCCTTTGCAAGGCCTTCCAGTACAGCATGCACATACCAGCACATAATGGCAAGACTTGTCGACTCTATCCAGAGAGCATGGCATCATCCGGAAACGAACTCGAGAAACTCGATAAGGCAGGCGCAGCAGCCGCTTGGTATGAGCCAGTACCAAACAATGCAGGTGTCAGGATCGACAAGATCCAACAAGTATACTCTCAACCCAGCAAAGGCCCTTACGACCGCAGCCAGTGTCGAGCAGCCTGTGATGACCTACTTGGTTGCAGTCATATCTTCTGGGAGAGCCTCACTGGCTACGATGAGGTGCAACCGGAGGCTGGTGGCGTCACTCCAACCCATGCTTTCTTCGCAGATGAGTCAAGATGGGTCAAGAGAGCTGGTACTGCTCTTGCGCCTCTCTCTGCATGTCCACCTGCCACTGAGGGTAAAGGAACATGTACAAACTCGGCTACTCAGGCTCAGCTTTACGCCGAATACGCAGGTTATGAAATGGCAAGCCCTCCAACCGCTGGCGATGCAGCTTGGCTTGGCGAGGAATCAGGAAAGCGAAACGCAGAAGCATGTCGAGATGCATGTGATACTGCCTATCTCTGTCGATCATTGACGTATCATGAACAGACGACAGATACAGCTGGAGCTGTGGTAGCCTCACGCTGCATCCTGTACACCATTGACCATGGCTGCCAAGCTCAACTTTCTTCGACTGTCTACAATGGTCAACTTGTTGACGGTGTCCGCAAGACTGTATCAACCCACTACAAGTTAGCTACGACATCGGCGAGGGCAGACAAAACGGTGACATATACAGAGGAATTCAAGTAAGCCACTGGCCTTCAAACAGCAGGTCCAGCTTCAAACCAAGCCTGCGAATAGTATTGCCGATTCGAATCAGGAGCAGCTGGGTGCGCCACCTTCACCTGGACGGCAGCAGCAAGTGGAACAGGAGGAACATGCACCATCTCAGAATCGAAGTCAGATAGCTACGGCTACTGCACCGAGGCAGCAACCGCAAGCGAGGGACAGCCAGGCACTGACTTGTATGAGTTCATCGAAGTCAATCCTGTTGCTGGTGCTCCAAACACCGCCGTCTTCCTTGACGGCTCCAAATGGAAGCGAAGCCCTGGCAAGTTCAGCCAAGATGATTCTTGGGCGGCAGCGAATCTGATAAGGTATGAGGAGTTCTATAGTGTTGAGACCTGCAAGTCACGATGCCTCGAATACTCCGAAACTGATACCACCACAGGACAAGCAAAGACTTGTCGGGCTTTCTGGCGTGCTCCAGCCACAGGCTTCTGCTCAATCACAACGAACGCCATTGAGGTTGCCGCAGATGAGTCTGGAAGCAGTGGCGATGTCTACGAGCTGCAGACTCGCAGCAACTGTGGGCTCAGCGATGGACATTGCGAAGTAGACACCGCAAAGCGAGCCAAGACATTCGAGTATTGGAAGACCAGTGCAACCTATGAAACCATCCTTGGGCTCGTAAATGCTGAAGAATGTGCAAAGCGATGCACAGCTTCCAAGTGGGGCTGCAAAGCCTTCACATATGGACGACAGGGAGCACAGTTCCGCAGATGCGACCTCCACGATTACAATCAATACACCGAGCATAAGGCTGACACGAACTATTTGGACCAATACATCACTAGTTACAGCTGGACATACGAAGAAGGTCAAGAGATGGACTTATCGGCAAATCCAACGCTCGTCGCGAGCCAAGACGTTGACTTCTATGAGTACATGCGATTCAAGCAAGAGCCAGTGACGACTGCCAACGTTTGCACTCACAGGGCAGAGCACAGCGGTGATCCCACAAAAGTAGCCATCTGCGCACACCACAGACTTCAGGAGTGCCGCAGAGACAGCAATTGTGTATACAACCACATGAGCTTCGCCGATGGCTCTGAATGGTATCAGCAAGTCAGCAGGAGGATCGACCCCAGCGATAGCATCGTTTGTCCTGCCGATCGAGCAAGCAGCGCCGTGGTCACATGCAGCCTCGCTGGAGATGGCCAACCTTACGCAGCGTACCAGGATAGGCACCCAAGTATCAAGGGCGATGTCGATGAGAACGACCCTGATCATCTTAAAGTGGAAGACTTTACAGGTAGTGCTGACTCATATCTGGCTTGTAAGGATAGCTGCCAGGCATACACAGATCCAGAGAGAACCATAAATCCAAGAACTTGTAAGTCCATCGCCCATAGAGCTGCAGATGGAAGATGCCAGCTCAGATCGGCTGCATGGAGTCCAGACCAGGTAGCTTCGCTCAAGGTTCCAACTTCATCAAGTGACTGGACCACCAGTTACGTCTATGGAGACAAATTGAAGAGGCAAACAACCATCAAGTTCACAGGCGCAGAAAGAGATGCAGGTGCAGCCGCATGTGCACAGAGGTGCTACGAGGACTGGCACGGCTGCTTGTCGATGGACTACTCAGAGGCGAGTGGAACCTGCATATTGAGCAGTCAGAGCACAGCATATCCTGCAATCGTGATGCTCGATGATGCCGAGTACGAGCACTATGACATCCGACACCATAGCCAGGAACCAGATCCATCACCATCAATCTGCACACATCACCCAGCCTACAACACATACCACTGGCAAGTGGCGCTTTGCAAGCACCATCTTGGTTCTGGATGCAAGAACGAGGCAGAACATTGCCAGTACAACAAGATGACATTCGCTGATGGCTCTCAGTGGTACGAACAACCAGGACAGAGACTCGAGAGGAAAATACAAACCGGAGCAGATGCTCAGGAGACTGCTGACTTCACTGCTAATGGTGATCGCGATGAAGATTTCATTGACGATGCTGAACCACGAACTGGACAAGATGAAGCCGCTTGCGCAAGGCTTTGTTATGACGATCCAGCAGGATGCACCTCGTTCAGCTTCCAAGTCTCAACTGGAACTTGCGTGAACCACAGAGTGAATCGCGCAGGTTGGGCTGAGGCAGGACAATATGCTCCAGCGATGTAACTGCCTTCTTCTGCAGACGGTGTCGATATCCAATTCACTCCTGATTCAACTGGACTTGCTAAAGAGTATGCGGCCGACATCGTGAGAGTCGCTGGTGAAATCGAATGGATATACTACGAGTTCATTGCACACCGTCAAGCACCGGCCTCCACTGCTTCAGCTTGCACACATCTTGAAGCATATCAGGATGATATCAAGCAAGTTGCAATTTGCAGGCGTTGGCTTGGCCACAATTGCAGAAAGAACGAAGAGCAGTACTTCGACGAGGTATCTGACGCTGCCCTCAGAACTCATTTCCCTCCAAAATGCCAATATAGGGATATGACATTCACGGAGAAGACCGTAGATCAGCCTCAGTCAGTGGCTGGCAGCGTCATCTCGACCTGGCGAAGGCAACCTGGCGAGCAGATTGTACCCACTGCAAATACAGGCGACGTACAGATTGAGAAAGGGCAGGTTGCTGATGCTGCAGCTTGCGAAGTTCTCTGCTACGAATTTGTACCAGGTGAGAGTGAAATGAATGGTGGTTGTCTCTCGTTCAACTACTATGCAAATGAAGACGGCAACGGTGGAACTTGCACCCTGAACAACTTCATGGACGGACCTGCAGCCACACATGCGTTTACAGCATCAGACGCTTATCTAGGAACTGCTGATCCAAGGGCCGAGTACTACGAATTCGTTGCATTGTCTCAAGAGCCTTATCCTGACAGAGCTTATCCTCATGAGTGGAATGCCCGCTGTACTCATAGAGAGCCATAGAACGCTGACATTGGGCAAGTAGCCCTTTGTAAGAGCTACCTTGGATCTGTTTGCTTGGCTGCTGAACATTCAGCGGAGTGCGTCTTCAGAGAGATGACTTTCGGAGAAAGCAACCCATCCTACTGGTACAGACAGCCAGGAGAGAAGATCGTCAGTACTTGGCAAGCCTGCCCAGCTGCTCCTGCTGGACAGTCAGTAATAGCAGCACCAACATGTGTTACCGCTTCGGACGGCCAGGTTTACGCAAGGTATGTTGATACCTATTCCACTGTCGGCCTTCCTGCCAGCCATACTGTGAATGATCATTTGTTCATTGGTGGTGACGATGATAGCCTTACCCATGGCAAAACAGAGGAAGAATGCATAGACGCCTGTCAAGCAAGAGAAGGCTGTCAAGCAGTCCAATTCCACGCTGACAATGCAGAAACTCTTGCTGGAGAGCAGACTCCACACCTGACGATCGATTCAGCGAAGGTTCATCCAGATTTTGAGCCTTCGAGATGTAAGCTGCTCAATAGCGCTATCTCATGGTCATAGAGCTTCCCTCAAGCACATCTTGCAACATCAAACCCTCAGAATTTGCTTCCATCAGCAGATCCAGTGAATGGTGCAGGAGATCTTATATTCAAGTATCAATCACCACTTGTCGAAACTGTCATCGGCCAGGTAGCCAATAGAGCTGCCTGTGCAGAGGCATGTTACAGCAGTCTGACTGTCTGCAAGTCATTCAACTACCAGCTCGACACACGAAACTGCGTGATCAATGACTTCGAGAGATTGGATCCTTGGGCCAGCTTCACTCCTGACCCCAACTATGAGCACTTTAGCTTCATCAGGCTTGCCCAGCCACCTTCAACGGAGGAGGCAGTATGCACTCACAAGGACATTCAAGGAGCAGGTCAGTCAGCAGGAGAAAGCCAGAATACTCAGATCCTGGTGGTCGCTGAATGCAAGAGTCATGTAGGCTCAAAGTGCAGAAAGGACGCGCGATGTACATTCACACCCGTGGTATCAGATCAGTGGAACAGCGGGCAAGATGGAACATGGTATAAGCAGGCCGGTGAGAGGTTGGTGACACATACATCCAGTAATCTTCAATATGAGAGAGGACAAGTGGCAAATCAACAAGCTTGTGCTCGAATATGCTACCGAGATGCTACCAAGTGCCAATCATTCAACTACAGAGTTTCTGATGGCAACTGTCAAATCAACACTGAGAATAGTCAGCTCTCCGACATCATCATGGCAGCGGATCCAGACGCTGAATACTGGGAGCTGATATCAATAAGTCAAGAGCCACAGACGACGGAATCTGTTTGTACGCATCGAGCAGAATGGAAGGCAGACGTTGAAGTAGCAAGGAGCTGCAGGCATAAAACAATCAAAGAGTGTCTTGACCAAGACTAGGCGAGTCATTGCACATACAACAGTATGTTCTTCGCGCATGCCCAAGAAAGAGATCTTGATATCTTGGACACAACGAACGCCCTCAGAACGAGCCCAGCCAGCTATATCAACAAACTACAAGCGATGCTCCCAAGATTCAGTGGCAATCTCTATGATGGACCATACGGACGTGTTCTCACAAAAGAAGGAAGGAGTGCTGTCGAGGAAGCTATAGCATACCTCTCAACCAAGACAGCAGTAACTGAATTGACTTGGAATCGATACCTTGAATATGCCTGTGAAGACCACGTATTGGCTCAAGGCCCTGCAGGACAAATTGGTCATATATCTCCAGATGGAGCTACGACACAAGACCGTCTTGGAAAATACGGAACTGCTTGTGAGGCAAGCGCTGAGAACCTCTACTATGGCACCACGACCGCTGGAGAAGATATCGTCTTGAGCATGCTGATTGGTGATGGAGACTCAACCAGAAAGCAAAGAGAGAATCTCTTCAGCCCTGATAGCAAAGTCATGGGCGCTCACACAGGCCCGCATAGAGACCTCACACTCGAAACTTGCATCAATTTTGCAGGCAAATTCGAGCTGTAGGGTGGTGCTGGAGGCATTCGCAACTTGAACTCCCCTATCGGTTCTGAGTGGCATCATAAAGCAAACATTAAGTTGATTCCAGGAGGAACATCTTAACTTGACAAAGGTGTTGTCAAGAATGCCCGAACTTGCGCAAAGCTCTGTATCGATGAATGGAATTCGGCAGGAGCCAAATGCAACTCCATATCATACGACTTAGGTAACAGGAACTGCTTCTTGAATACCGCAGCTCCTCTCAATACAGTTGCCGGACAAGCAGCAGCAAGCTTCACTGCTCAAGATGATTATCACTTCTATGAATTCGTAGGCTATACCGAGCTACCAGCTACAGGTGCTCAAGATCCTCCAGCTTGTACTCATCTAGAGAGTGAGAACGAGGACAAATGGCAAGTTGCCGCATGCAAGACCCTGCGTGGTTCTCAATGTGTCGCAGCTTCAGCCTGTACCTACCTCGGTGCACACACCTTCCCAGATGGCTCAGTCTGGATCAAATTCCCAGGAGAATAGATCGAGAAGAATACATGCCCAAGGTCCAACGGTATTGGTGGAACTTACTATGTATAGACTGTCGGAGCCGACGAGCAAAGAGGCCATGTTGCTACTGGACCAGCCCAATGTGCTCACATCTGTCATCGATCAGTCCGTGGAGATGGAACGGTGGGATATTGCACTGGTTTCAATTACGCAACTGACACAGGCATGTGCACAACCGTCAACTACGTGTATGCCCAATAAGAAGACGTGGATGGCAATGCATTGACCGCAGCAACGACTCCAAAGTCTGATGGTCAGGGCTGCCCTGGAGTATTCGCAGCAAGCGCTGTAGGAGAGTACTTCCAGTTCGTGAGCTTCTCTCAGGCTCCAACAACGTCAAAGAACAAATGCACTCATGTGGTTCCGTACAGGACCTCAAGCAATGGAGAAATTGATGTCAATTTCAATGCGGATCCGGTCCAAGTTGCAACATGCAGAGAAGCGACGCCATACGAATGCAAGCAGTATCAACAAAAAGAGAGTGGGCCAGAATGTCAATATAGTTACGGACAGCATACCTTTGCTGCTCCAAGTGCATTCGAAGCAGCACTTCTCCACGCCACTAATGTCATCAGAACGAACCCAGAGAGCTTTGTGGCCAAATTGGAAGCGATGCTGCCAAAGTATGTCGGAAGATGGTACCAAGGACCCGAGGGAGCTGTGCTCACCGCAGGAGGTGCCGCTGACGTGTCCGAGGCTATTCAATTCTTGAAAGACCAAGCAGCTACTAAGTTGAAAGATGGTCCTGCTCCAGCTCTTTACTGGAATCAGCGCCTTGCTGCTGCTGCTGCGGCCCATGTTGCCGCTCAAGGAGCAGATGGAACAGTCGGATATGCAGATGACGCTGGGGTAACGACTCAGCAGAGACTCGATGAATATGCCGTCACTGAAGAGCCACTCACGTCGATTGCTTATGGCGGTCCAACTCCAGCTTACCTCACTGATTTGGCAACAGCGGGTGTTGACCCAACATCTGCTGCAGAAGATCTTGTCATAAGGCTTCTGATAGGGGATGGTGACGCAGCGAGAACGGACAGGGCGAAGCTCTTCGCAAAGGAGAGCGAATACTTCGGAGCCGGAACTGGCACACATGCATCTGGCGCCGTGACCACCATCAACTATGCTGCCGTAGTGTAAGCCAACGGTAAATACCGTGACTTCGAAACCTCAAACTGGCTGATTCTCCCAGGATTGGAGCGCAGCGCTGCTGCTGGAACAGTTGAGGCTGGCGTCGCTGATGCACATGAGTGTTCTCAAGCTTGCTGGAAGAGCACCACTGGCTGCTAATCTTTCACCTGGAATGCCGATACAAGCACCTGTACTTTGTTTGCATCTGCAGTTGACTATGCTGCTGGAGCCACTGATCTCTCTGCGATGGAGAAGGTGGATTATTATGAATTTGTTTCATTTGACCAAGAGCCTCTTGACACACCATCCATCTGTACGCATCTACCAGCCCAAAGAGGTGACATTCTCGAGGTTGCCAAGTGCCTTGCTCATCTTGGTGCTGCTTGCCGGGAAGATGAACAAAAAGGAGAATTGGCAGCGTGCACATTCAAGCATGGAGAAAAGACATTGCCAGACGAGTCGGTGTGGATCAGACATATCGGAGAGCGACTGACACCCACAAATGGCGGACTGGCAGCTCATGAAGACATGGGAGCTGTCGATACAGCCGCCGAATGTGCCACTCGATGTCATCAGCGCACCACTCGCTGCCGTTCCTTCGTGCTGAACCTCAGCAAGGATGCAGACGGTGCGGTTCTGGACAGGCGTGGCTATGGTTGCGCTGCTTGGAATCTACAACTCGGTGATGACCATGCTGCTTTCTAGCCTGATTTGACACCTGACCAGAAGAGGCTCGAATTGGTATCTGCAGATCCTCCACTGCATGCTAATGAGTACTGGGAGTTCAAGAGCTTCGAACAGTTGCCTTATGGCAAAGATCCTAGCAAAGAGGAGAACGGAATCCAGTGCACACATCGAGCTCCATGGAACGCTGACATTCTCACAGTAGCGTAATGCAAGAGCTACAAGGGAACTGCTTGCCGTGTCCTTGCTCCGAGTTACGAGAAGAACGAGAACAGCGTCTGCACTGGTCCAGGTACCAGCGTATCAGCATCGAGCACAGCTGCTTGCCAGGAGAAGTGTATCGCATCGGCAACTTGCCTTGCTTTCGCTGCTGGCAAAGGAGACGAAGCTGGAGCTTGTAGACTCTATGAAACCCGGTGCACAGGTGCTGATGTACTCTCTGATGCAAGCTGGGACTTACATGAGCGACTTGTGGCAGCTGCTGGTGTCGAAGACGTTGACGCAACTGCTAAGCCAGAATTCCGCACGCAATTGGTACATGGTAGTGTGACAATTCCACAAGCTCTGGATGCCAGTTATTCCGCCGACGCACATCAGCCATGCGACTTCACCACTGGCGAGCACGAGATGAGTGATGGCTCAAAATGGATCCTCCATCCAGGCCAGAAGATCACCACAGGATAGAATTGCCCTGCTGATGCGACTTGCGTGAGCAACCAAGGAGAGCGATATGCTAGATATAAGCATGCTGCCCTTGGAGCTCATGATGCATCGCCAATCACATCAATTACTACCGACTCAGAAGTTGACTGCTTAGATGCTTGTACTGCCAGCACTGACTGCAATGCCTACATGATCGGGTCTGCTGAGGACTACAACGTAGCAGGTCCAAGCGCATGCTCGCTGTATGCCACATCATGGGAGCTTGATCTCACCAGCATCAGCCACTGGAAGCCTACAGGTGCTCGAAACGGAGCAGGTGCCACAATTCCATCTTCAGTTGGCTTCAAGATCCCGTCCACCAACATTCAAACTGTCAAGGAAGCTGCCGATGCTGCAGCATGTGCCACAGCATGCCACGCCAGTGTCGATGGCTGTTTGTCATTCAACTATGGCTATCAAGGAGCTGCGAATCAAGTCAGCGAAGGTAAAACTTGTACAGCTGACGCTGCAGATACAACCACTGCCGTGGACTCTGCAGACGATGACGCAGTGAGTCTTGAAAAGTGCAATGCCATCTGCAATGGAGCAGCTGCATGTCAGAGATTCACACATTACCCAGCAAACAAATGTGTTTACCACAATAGAGCAGATTGCGTCGAGGAGGCAAGTACTGGCGCACCAAATGCTGGAAGTTTGTATAGACCATCAAAGAGCGCAACCACTTGTGCAATCAACACGTCGAAGTGGTATCCTGCATATTCAGCCACCACGATCTTGCCAAATACCATCGTGATGAGTCCCTTAGATAAAGATGTTTTTGCAGATGAAACTGAAGATCAAGAGCAAAGTAAGCCATACCTAAACTAGAACTACTATGAATTCGTGAGTTACTCTCAGCCTGTTGATGCGACTCCTGGAGTTTGCACTCATACTGAGGCTCATATTGGTGAACCAAAGACAGTTGCAATTTGCAAAGCTAGCACGGGAGAGCAGTGCAGAGCGGATGAGAAATGTACATTTAACGGCATCACCGCTGCTGCAGGAAGGACTGATGATCTCTGGTACCGTCATCCAGACAGGAGATTGAGACATGCAGAAGCCATCTTATCCACCGCTCAAGCATCCAGCACCGTCGAAGGCTGTGCCGCAGCGTGCTTGGCGACGACATCATTCCCATGCCGTTCCTTCGACTTTTACAATGACAAATGTTATTTGAATCCAAGCACCTACAGCGCTGATCATGCTCTTGTTGATACTTCTTCTGCCGAAGCAGCAGCCTCAGGAGCCTTCTACTATGAATGGATCAGCTCCAACGAAGAACCAACAGAAACTGCCTCACAATGCACCCACGTTGCAGACTTGAGCGGCGATCACTATCAGGTTGCCAAATGCAAAGGTTTCAAGGGTTCAGCTTGCCGACATGGGCTCCGCTGGTCACTCATTGACACTGGTGCAACGCTCAGCTGGGACGACGCCGCAGCTCGAGCGACAGCAGAGGGAGGAAGTCTGCCAACTTTGGCTGACGCACGACTCCTCTTGGCTCAGCGAATCGGCAAGGTCGCATATGTTGAGTCTGATTGGACAGACGACAAGCAGAATGGCATTGCTGCTGGCAGTCTCTCAGACCGCACAGGTGTCTGGGCTGCTGTCTCAAATGAAGCAGAGGCAGGAGACGCCCAGAAGCAGTGGATATTCATCGGAACAGCAGAGAATAATGGTGTTGAGGAAAGCCAGAAGTTATATCCTGGCAAGGCTGCAGCTGGTACTGCTGATGGTTCTGATTCTGATGCTCCTTCGACAGCAACAAGCACATATGCCTTGGTCCTTCTTCCATATACTGGTTCATATGTTGAGGATGAAATCGACGACGCAACACATTCAAATGGAAAGGGAAAGATCTCGAGGAGCAACGGTTGTACCTTCAGTGCAGGAGCTGTTGCCGTCAAAGGCGAGGATGAGGCAAAGGCCGCATTCTACATCCAAACTGGGGAGCAGCTTGGCGCTACTGGAGCCTAAATCCTTGATACTTTGACAGGAATTACTGCAGAAGCTTGTGCTCTCCAATGTATTGAGAGTGTCGATGCTTGCCACTCGTTCAACTATTTGGTTCATGCTGATGATGCGGCTTCGAACAGCTGCATTTTGATGAGCGTGACCGCTGCTGATGAGGTTCCGTTCGTAGACGCCGCGAGCTCCACTTACTATGAGTTCGTGAGCTACCACTAAGCTCCTGTTACCACCGCGAGCACATGCACACATACCTCGGCTCATAACTGGGATATACGCCAAGTAGCTCGCTGCAAGGCTCTGACGGCAGATGCAGCCGCTTGCCGAGCAGACACCGATTGCACCTACAATACGGTGGTCCTTGCAGAGGTGTTGGGTTCTGAGTGGTATAAGCAGCCAGGGCAGAAGTTGACCTTCACGAATGCAGTGATAGACAAAACACATGAAGGCATTAGCGAGATCGACTGTGTGAAGAAGTGCATTGAATCTACGACTCTTTGCGCAGGAGTCAATTGGAGTGCCACGTCAGAAGCAGGCGTCACGCCTCCAACAGGTGACTGCTACTTATTGCCAGGGAAATTCGATGACGCAACCACGACGATCGACAAAGATCCAGCTTACGTGCATTACGAATTCGTCGAGCTTCAGCAAGAACCGACCACCACATCCTCGGTGTGCACCCACAAGCAGAGCTAGAATGGTATTCCTCACGTAGTTGCTCTCTGCAAGAGCTACTTGGGAGCTGCATGCAGACGAGAGAGCAAGTGCTCCTTCGATGGTGCAACAACTTTCAAAGAGGAGGATAATGTCGGAGTCATGGCCACTGGATCAGCTTGGATTCTTCATCCTGCTGAACATTTGAGAGATGACGCAGCACATCCAAGTTTCGTTCAAGCTCAGCCAGTTGCTGATGCTGCTGCTTGTGCTACACTTTGCTTGGAGTCTGGAGCTCCTTCAGCGACTGCTCCAGAGCAATGTCGGTCCTTCAGCGTGAAACCAGCAACAACTGGAGACGGAATGACTTGCTCTTTGAGCCCGGTAGCCCTCGATAGTACCCCAGGAAATGGTCTGGCTGACGGTTATTCTACTGCGGCCTTTGATCCTATTGAGGGTGCTGCCTACTACGAATGGGTGAGCAAGAGCCAACCACCACAACCCTGGCCTCTCCATTGCACACACAAAGCCGAGCATGTGGCAAGTCCTTGGATTGTGGCACGATGCAAGGCCCACGCAGAGAAGGCTGCTTGCTTGGCGGAAGGATTTGTAACAGGCCAGGAGAGTTCAGGAGAATGCGCCTTCGACGATGTCCATACCTTCACCACTTCGTGGTATACTCGTCTTCCTCGACTGTATCCAGACTATGCACCAGCCGCAGACACTTTCACTTCAACGTGGAAGGTTTGGCCTGGCCAGGTTGCCGTAACTGCGGTTGAGGATGCCGAAGCAGTGACTGCTGATGGTGTTCAAGACATAGATACTTGCGTCAGCAGCTGCCTTGAGCGAGCCGACAAGGCCTGTTTGTCAATCGAGTGGACAGCAACGGAAGCATCTCCTTCTCTTGGCAGTTGCTCGATGTACACAGTCAGAGCAGACATGGGCAGCAAGGCAAGTCCTAAAGTCAAGCCTGCATCAGCCTCCTTCTTCTATTACGAAAGGCACAGTTTCGAATCGCCTCCAAGCACTGTCCCACAACGATGCACGCACACAGCTGAGGGCACGACAGACCCACAGCACGTCGTCAAGTGCAGAGCCATCATCGGGGAAGCTGCCTGCAAAGCAGAGCAAGTATGTGTACATGTGCCTTGGGTCTCAGCACCAGTCGAGGTATCAGAAGTTGCTTGGTGGAGTTGCGAGTGTGACTCTACTCACAGAGACTCCGTCCTTTCCACGCAAACACTCGAAGCAGATGCAGCTCTAGCTGCAGACCCTGCCGGCCAAGCCTCAGCATGGCGCGCCGACTGCGAACAGCTCTGCATCAAAGACCCTGACTGCTACCACTTCCATGTCGGAGCGGCTGGAAGCTGTCGCCTCGCAGATCGCTCTTGCGCGATGACTCAGTTGACAGCACCAACGCTCGCTGAAGGTGAATCAGCTCCAGAGGACTTCAAGTGCTATACTCCAACTGCGCGTTCGAACACGAAACCGAAGTTGACCAGCTACCAATGCACTCGTCCTGTGCAGCCAGCTGGGGCATCCACAGCTCACAACCCCTTCGAGGCAGAGAGCTGCGCGTCAGCCTCAGGAAGCCGAACGACTGCCACAGTCGAGACCGAATGCACCGCTAAGGGCTACTGCCACCACAATGCTCCGTATGGAGGAACAGTGAATGCGCCTGCTGACCAGACTCCTACTCGCCTCCATGCTGGGTGCGAATGCCAGAACGGCGACGATCCAACACATGTGAAGCATACAGACAAGGAGCTCTGGTTGCGAGACATATAACCATCGGACGCAGATGCCGACGAAGCCGCGACTGGAATAATGTCAGTGAACCGCTGCGACAAGCTCTGCGTCGAGGACGACCTCTGTGAGCTGTTCATACTCACAAAAGGCACAGAAGCAGACAGCGTCTGCCGATTGTATAAGCGCGGTTGTGGACTCGACTGGGCCACGATGCTCACAGGAGAGACGCCAACAGCTGCCGAGAAGCTGGCCGTCTGCTATCTACCATCTGAGCAGTTGAAGCACAGCTAGGCCGAAGACGATGATGATGATGATATTTCTGCTGAGACTGATTATCCAGCATACTATCAACTAAATCAACTTACATATCAAGCGAAAGCTCCAAGAGTCAAAGCATACACTTGCTCATGGGCACCAGCTGCAAATGCTGACTTCAAGGCGCGAGCAACATGCTTGACTGCAATGAGCAAGCCCGAAAATGCACCGACGACACAAGCTGGTTGTGCTGGCTTAGCAGACAAAGGCTGTCAATGGACCGACTGGGTGCCTGACTGGGCCAAGTTACCATACACTGACTGCAGCTGTGGCTCAGGCGCTGCTGACCTCCTGATCCAAGTGCTTGAAGGTGTTCAGACCAGAGATCAATGCGACTAGGCCTGCTATGAGGATCGCTACTGCCAAGAGTTCGTCTTGAGCATGGCTGGAGAATGCACCCTCTACAAGGCTGGTTGCACGCACGACAATTATGATGCAGTGACCGAAAGTGCTGCCATTCGCAAAGGACAGCTCTGCTTCACACCAACTCCACACATGAAGAAAGACTATGACGGTTACTAGTGCTCATGGAAAGCAGAACACAATGCAAGACGAGCTATCGAGAGGGCATACTGCACGGAGGATATTGCCAACAGACCAACATATGCTGGCAAGACATGGCAGGACTACGATAGTTTCAAGGCAGAATGCGAGAGCCGAGAGCACCCAATAGCTGGTGTTCCGACGAAGGGCTGCGAGTTCACCGGTTGGATTCCAACCTGGACCAAACTCGACATCGAGAATTGCAATTGTGGTATTGACCTTCTCGGCAACAACCGTGACGATCTCAAGATACTTCCTGAACATGATTTGACGACGACATCGCTCGACGAAGACAAATACGAGGATGACTGCGACCAGCTTTGCGTCAGCCACCCAGAGTGCGCAGAGTTCATTCTGAATGCTGGCTCCTGCATCCTCTATAAAGCTGGCTGCGACCATACCGGACATTTGGGCAACACAGCATTTGGTGAGGCCATCGCAAGCCTTGGTGACTCCTGCTATACGCCTTCAGCACACACGAAGCCAACCATTGACATGCTCTCATGCCGATGGGAGGCAGCTGTGGCCGCAAAATGGGAAGAGCGCGACAAATGTCCAGCTCAGGCCAGCGGTTAGAAGCGCGGGGCGACGGCATGCACAGAGTCGAATGTGCCTGCTGGCGCAGCAGTCAACTCTTGCATCTACAATCCATGGAGCCACGCCTGGCAATTGGATATGGACAACCGCGGTTGCTATCTCCTCGAGCACTACAGGCTCAAGCCTCAGGGTGCCAATGCACTGGGAATCTACAACGACCATGCTTACACAGCTGATGAGTGCGACCGACTCTGCTTCGAGAACCCAGACTGCAAGGAATTCTATTTGCACACTCCAATCGATACTCGAAACTCAGAATGCACTTTGTACCGCGGTGGCTGCGAGCTCACCACAAACCCAACCTACATCGAGCGCTACTTGCCGACCGTGCATGAGAAGCAAAGCACAGAGGGCTTGGTCTGCGTCTAGAAGAAGGAGTACAATGCCAACGTCGACGTCAGAGAAGAGTGCCATGGCCTGGACTACGCCACATGCACATCTTCAGACCACAGCGACCGCTGCGAATACAACGCCTGGGTGAGCAACTGGCAGAAGATCAAGGAGCAGTGCTCTTGTGGCACAAGCAGCGCCGAGCTCCTTATCAGCGTGAACAAGGATAAGGATTACAGCATTGACGCTTGTGATCGAGCCTGTTTCGAACATCAAGAATGTGCTGAGTTTGTGAGATACGTCGGCAGTGAATAAAAAGACCGCCACGTGTGTGAGCTGTACAGAGCTGGATGTGACCATGTAGGCAAGGAGATCGACCATACTTGCTACAGGCCTTCTGCACACGTCAAACAGCCCCAGACCTCGCGGGTGTGCACACACAAGGCGATAAGTAATGCCAACAGAGACCACCAAGCTACATGTTTGGCAGTCTTGTCCACTGATTTACATTGCGTCAAGGCAGGCGAGACTGCAGTAGCCCCTGCGATGATCGAACCAACCGAAGACGTTCAAGACCAAGCCAAGACATTGGCAGCATGTGATGCCCTCTGCAAGTCGACTTGGGCCTGCAGGAGCTACCTCTTTGCTGCGGCCACCAGCCAATGTCGCCTGTACTCTGTGGACTGCGACCGCGACGCTGCTGCTTCGTCTTCTGCTCCAGATGCTCAGTTCTCTGGCGCAACGATCTACAGCAAATCCAAAACAGCTGATGCTTGTGCATCGAGCGGATACTGTCAATACAACCCATTACGACCTGAATGGTAATAGATCGACTAGGAGAACTGCGAGTGCTCTGGTGATGATACGGTATTGAAATCATTACGGTTGGCAGCGCTTGGTAAGCTCAGAGCATACGACGCCGACAGCTGCGACCAGCAATGTATCGAGACACCAGAATGCGCTGAGTTCTATGTTTGGGGCAAGTACTGCACGCTCTACAAGGCTGGTTGCCCACATACTGGCTCCAAGGCAGGGCAAAAGTGCTACATCCCGTCGCCACATGAGGCACCTTCAGGACTTCCAGAGACCTGCGAGCACAAGCCCACTTACAATGCGGACAGAGACGCAGTCGAGCACTGCAAGACGATATCCACAAAGAATCTGGCTGGTGTGCCAGACGGCACCGCATGTACAGGTGCTGAGCAGTGTCAGTTGGCTCCATTCACACCATCGCCAACGGTAATCTCTTTCGGTGGATCATCTTGGGGAGCAGATACTTTCAGCGACCAGGCAAATGATATTGACCGCGCATATTGCGGCTTCTCCACGGCAACTGGGCCACAAACAGTGCCAATTGCTTACCAAGATAGTCCGACTAAGTCGGTGGTGGCAGCTGGAGATGTGCTCTTCACGAAAATAGCAGCTGATACCTGCGAACTCACCTCCTGCAAGCTCTACACTGAGGGCTGCACAACAGAATACCCTGGCGGCCTTGGTGCCAGCCATCTGGAGGTGGATGGAAAGACAGTGAAAGCGACCACGAACATTGCGGAAGGCTGGTCATAGACTGTTTGTGTGGCATGCTTCGACGTCGAAGGAACTGAACACAGAAGGAACAGTTTGACATTCGCATAAGCGGCTTCTTCTAGCCCAGTGGTTCAAAGCTCAAAGATAGAAGGAACAGCCACAAGCTCAGCTTCATCAGGCTCCTTCCTCCTCACCGGCAGCAAGCAGCACCCAGTCGTGGAAGCAGCTGCTCCTTGGGCTTCAAGTACTGCTACTGCGGCCGCTTGCCGCTGCGATGGTGAGACACCAGCCACCTGCGTCTGGCAAGCAGGCAAGGCAGCTACAGCCGCCTAAACAATCGACATGGAAAGCGGTGACGCCGCCCCACCAACAGGCGCTGCTTGCGCTTACAAGGTCTGGCTGAATCAGCCAACTGCCAATGGTGCAACCTGGAACCCAGCCACGAGGCAATGTTTGGCGCACATTGGTCAGACAGCCCAAGTGGAGGATGCAGTGACAGCAAACTGCTTATTCCATCCATCACCAACCAGCAATCCAAAGTACGAGCAGCATTTGATCAAAGAATTGAGCGACAAGACTTACGACAGTGCCAGCTGCGACGCAGCCTGCTACACAGACCAGTATTGCGTCGAATACCATCTTCTTGATGGCAAATGCAAGCTTTATCGAGCAGGTTGTGCTCATGTTCCAACAATAGTGCGGCCAGGAGACGCCAGCGCAGAGTTGTGCTACTTGGCATCGCCTAATGTGAAGCCATCGCTTCTAGGAAACACATGCACACATAAGCCAGAGTACAACACGGATGCATTCCGTCGACAAGAGTGTGTCCAAGCATCAGCAGGAGCAGATTCTGTAAGTGCTTGTGCCACACTTGCCGAGTCCTGCGTGTATAGACCTTGGCAGCCAGCCTTCACCACTTTCCCTACCGACACCAACCCGAAGACGAGCTGCGCTTGCACCGCCAGGCTAGAGACCTACACCTGTACTTTCACCGCTGATAAAGCAGAGGACGCCAGCGCCACACGCAAGCGGCTTGCAGACCAAGCAAACCAGGAAGCTTGTGCTGAGCTCGTGTTCCAGACAGAGCCAGAAGCCGATGGCGTGACCTACGTGACTTCGGGCGCTGATGCAGGACAATGCTTTGCCATTACCGGCCAGACCTCCGACGTTGACAACGTTGGCTCGTCGAATTGCGCTCTTGCTCGAGTTCCTGCAGCCGAGGGCTAGACAAGCAGAGTCAGCTCAGCAAGATATGACGCACTCTACATCAGAGACAGCACCAGTCATGCCAGCTGCACCAAAGGAGATGTCTCTTCACCAAGCGGCTCTTCCCAATGGACGATCTACAGCAGCAAGAAGTTTGGAGACGCTGGCCTCTGGTCCCTGAGTACCATCACTGCCGGCCTGAGCCAATCAGAGTGCATCGCCGCCTGCGAAAGCAATCACGAATGCCTCTCAGCGGTCTTCAGATCTGGTACCTCATGTGAGCTCAAGAAGATCAGCATGCCTGACGCCACCGCCTACGGAATCGACACGACTGACAGCTCATACACAGTGCTGAGCCGAGTGCCGTGCGACCAACGTGAAAAGTGTGATCGCGAGTGCTTCGAAGACGCTCTTTGCGAGGAATTTGTCTACAATCAGGCCACCGACACCTGCTCCTTGTTCAAGGCTGGTTGCGACCATACAGGAACTGGAGGTGCCCCAGACATCTGCATCACTGCATCTTCAAACGTGAAGAGGTCCACTGAAGGTCTGCTCTGTAGTCACAAGGCCACTTACAACGCTGACCCAGATGTCAGACCAAAGTGTACGGGCTTGGACAACACAGCTTGCACAGCCTCCGAATATTGCGATTACAACGCATGGGTACCAACCTTCGCAAAGAAGACAGTGGGAGAACAGCCAGATGCAAGCTCAAGCGATATCGACTGCGGATCTACGGCAGATGCTTTGAGATTGCAGAAGATCACATACGTAGCCTCTCAGTCCCGATATCTCATTACTTATGCAGACGGGACTTCAACGACCACTGCGACGACTGCGAGTGGACTCACTCTGTCTACATTCACTGCAACAGCTTGTGACTCCGAATGCTTCCAGACCAGAGGTTGCAGCCACTTCAGCTTGAATGCTGCAGCAACTGAGTGCTCTCTGTACAAGACTGGCTGTGACTTCTCACAAGAGGCTGGTGCAACTGGTTACACAACCTACTCGACCTCAACGGATGTGATTTACCCATCCTTGACTATGAATACTTGCACTCACAAGCCAATCTGGAACGCTCACCGAGACAACAGAGACGAATGCAGCACTGTCAAAGCCGAAGCTGATTGCCAGGCCAACAGCAAATGCGCTTGGGTTCCATGGGCGGCGAGCCCACTGGAATTGACCAACTGTGCTCCGCTCGCAGCTCCAGCTCTTATCAAGACAGACTGGCACTGCGGCGATAGCAACGCCCTCAAGGCTGATGGCAGCCCTGCTGCTGGCTTCAGCACAGAGACGACCCTGGCTGGCTGCGCTACCAAATGCCAGCAGGATGCATCGTGCGCTTGGTTTGACTGGACTGCATCTACCCGTAAATGTGAACTCAAGAAAGAAGGGTGTGTTGGCGCAACACAAGTAGGCACCCAAGCTTACCGACCAGCTGGTCATACGGACGCCATGTGCGAGCTGGATTGGTACAAGATCCTGCCTGCCGGAACCAACCCAGACGGACAGACATGTGGAGCTGGAGTCACCGACGACGAGATAGCTCCACCAGCTGGAGCTCCGACTTCGACATTGGCAGAGTGCAAGAAGGCTTGCACAGCCACCAACTGCGTCAACTTTGCCTGGACAAGCAGCACAAGCACATGCACTCTCTACTCCACAGCCTGTACAGCCGAAGCAGCAGCTGGTACCGACATCTACGGAGCTACCACCGACTGCGACTGCGCTGAGCCAGCTTTGCTCATCTCAACACACGCAGACCAGGTCTATTCCTTGCTGGACTGCGACAAGCTCTGCTTTGAAGATGACTTCTGCTCTGAGTTCTTCAGAACCGACGCTGGTGCTTGTTACCTCCATAAAGCGGGCTGCACCCATACAGTGGAAGTGAAGGAAGGAGAGCAAGCCCGCAAATGCTACAAGCCTAGTCCTCATACCAAACCATCTCTGCTTGGGCTCACCTGCACCCATCAAGGAGTGTGGAACACAAACGAGTACAAGCAATCTCTATGTTTGACGAGCTCTGGTGCTGGACTTCCAAAAGCGCAATGTGAAGCAGCTGCATTGAGCAGCATCTGCCGATACAATCCTTGGGAGCCAACCTTCAAGCCCGTCAGTGGAACTTCAGCTGGTTGCACATGTGGTACCAACGCTGCTGCACTTCACATCAAGACCTTGAGCGACATTGCTGACGCCACTGGCTGTGATGTCCAATGCTTCAGCGACCCAGACTGCGAGGAATTCGTCGTCAGCGAGGGTGCTTGTTCGCTATACAAGAGCGGTTGCGATCATGGCGCCACAGCTGTGCCTGGTGCTCTATGCTATACCCCATCTGACCACGTCGCACCAGTTACGACTGGTCTGACTTGCACGCATAAGCCAGAGAACAGCGCCAACCGCGATATTCGATAATTGTGCTTGGGAAGTGCGCAATCAGCACCTTCTTCTTTGGAGCGAGCCTCATGTGCAGCTGCTGGCTCTCCAAACGGCGAAGGATGGAAAACAGGAACATTCGAGGTCAAACATGGCTCAGCTTCCTGCGCTGAAGACCCAACAGGCCGTATCAGTGAGGAAACAGCCATTGCCACCGCAGGAGCATGCTCTGACCTTTGCCTGGCAGACCTCACTTGCATCGAATTCACCTATGGTCGAGCTGGTACAGCAGCCGACGGCTCATGCATTCTCTATTCTCAGCCATGCACCGCAAGCACCGAGGATACAACGAAAGACCATTACACAGTCAGCAGAGCCTCCAAGTGTCAATTCAATGATTGGATTCCGGCTTGGACAGCGAATGACGACCACGCACACTGTGGATGTGGAGTGAACGATGCTTTCTTCGCGATTGGTCGTGTTGATACTGATGGAGAAGCGGTGGTGGACCCTGTAGAAACAGTGGACCAATGCGACCGAAGCTGCTTCGAGCACCCTGAATGCCATGCCTTCCAGCGAAGGACAGCAGACGGAGTTTGCTCCTTGTATAAGGGTGGCTGCGCTCCAGTCTCTGGTGGTGCAAATCCAAATATCAAGGTCGACGCTGCATCAACATGCTACTCGCCATCACCAAACGTGAAACCAGTCAGAACATCATTCACGTGCACACACACACCAGCCATCAACGCCAACAAGGAATTGAGGCCAGGTTGTATTGACAAAGAGGAAGCAACTTGCGGAGCGGAGGCCAACTGTGTCTGGAACGGCGACCAGCAGAGTTGGTCGAGGACAGTCATTCCAGACTGTGCCTGCGCGACTGACCCTTCACCATATTATATTGCCACCATCAGACTGAAGGACGCCACAACAAGCGAGTGGAAAGACGTCAGCATCGACGGCTGCGACAAATACTGCACCTCCGATAATGCTTGCGCTGAATTCTACATGGAGGACATCGATGGCAAGAGAGCCTGCTTGTTGTATCAAAGCGGCTGCGACCACAGCAGCAGCAGCTCCGGCAGAGAATGCTACACTCCTTCGGCCCACGTGACCTACAACTCAGATCTCATGAAGAGGCAAGAGGCTGCAGGTGGCGCAGAAGTTCCAGCTTCTTGCGGATGGACGAGCCAATACAATGACAACAGACCCGTGAGGGAAGCCTGCGCTGCAAAGAGTCAGAGTGACTGTGAATCAGCAGCGGCAATGGATCCAGCGCAATGCTACTGGGCAGGCTATGTGATGACACGAGAAAATTGTGGCTGTGGAGCCAACATCGACACATACAAGATTCAGCCGCCAGGAGAGATCACGAAGTCTGATACCACCATATCTGGCATCGAGATGAAGATAAGCCTCTCAGAATGCGACAGAAGATGCTTTGAGGACGAGGACTGCCAAGAGTTCACTTACACTGACGATGGCGCAGCAGCAACGGCCAACGTCTGCACATTGTTCAAACTGATCACCGTCACGACTACTGGACCAACAGGTACAACGACCATCCAAGAAGGATGTGACCGAGTCGCCTCATTCCCAGTTCAGAATCAAGACTGCTTCAGGCCAAGCGCCAACGAAAAACCAAGCAGCGAAGGACTTGCCTGTACTCATCTGCCCAAATGGAATGCTGACGCAACAGCTCGAGCAAAGTGCGCCGCAGCACACACTCAGACAGCGACAACACCATCAGCAGCTTGTAAGGCTACAGCGCTGCAGCCATACTGCGTCTACAATCCTTGGGTCCACAACTGGTCAAGGCTGCCTTTCGACGACTGCTCATGTGGCCTCGACGTCGGCCACCTGCAGATTCTCGAAGCAGGTGGACAGGTATTGCAGCCACTTGCAGGCGAGTTCACGATCGACCAATGCGACGCTCGCTGCTTTGCTCACCCAGATTGCTCCGAATTCGTTCACAAGGGAACTTCTTGCAAGCTCTACAGGGCTGGCTGCTCACATGCACCATATGCATTCCAGAACGAAGACGAACGAGGATGGTCCTGCTACATCCCATCAGTGAACGTGAAGCCATCACAACTGAAGCAGGTCTGTACTCACACGGCCGCCAACAACGCCAACCGAGACATCCGAGCCATCTGCGCTGCCAAGGACAAGGACAGCTGCCCCTTGGACTCCAACTGCTACTACACTCCATGGAAGCACGACTGGCAAGTCGTGAGCAGGACGGGAGCACCAGCTGCCGCAGGATGTCAGTGCATGCCTGGAACTACTGCATCTGCCGCTTACAGGATCAAGGTGCTGCAAGACAGAGCGTATACAGCAGATGAGTGCGACACTGCCTGCTTCACTGATCCAGAATGCACGGACTTCATCCTGCATGACCGGCAATCTGACAATGCCAGCGTCGGCAGTCGAGTCGACTGCCAGCTCTACAGACCAGGCTGCACCTTCGACACTACCTTCTAGTGGCAGACTTGCTATCAGGCCTCAAGCCACGTCAAGCCTACAGCTGAGGAGCTCCTTGGCCAGAGCTGCGTCCACAGCCCAGCCTTCAATGCCAACAGAGACAAGAGAATGGCCTGTCAAGCAGCCGGCGCTGCTGATACAGCTGCCGCTGCCGTGAATCATGTTCCAGGTTCTATTTGTTTATCAAACCCTGACTGCCAATACGTGCAATGGCGACTCCTCCAAGCAGACGCAAAGGCATGCCCAAAGCCAGAGCTTGTGATTTCTTCTGCTGACGACATCAACTACTCTCTTGCAGAATGCGACAAGAAGTGCTACGAGCACCCAGAATGCCACCGCTTCGTGCTCACGACGGACGATCAGAGTCTGACGAACAACGAGTGCACGCTTCTTCGAGTTGGCTGCGCTGCTGATATGGTCCACGAGGCAGATGTGGCCAAGCAAGGCAGTGACCTGTTCGTGCCATCACCAAACGAGAAGCCAGCCACGACCATCCTGACTTGCACTCACCGGCCGCAATGGAACAACGACGCCGCTAAGAGGCAACGATGCAAGTGCAAGCAGCCAGTCGGTACCGACGCCGACAGCTGCAAGGACCAGTCTGCGTTGACAGAAGACGAATGCAGTGCTCCTGAGCTCTAAGGAATATGCACATATAATCCTTGGAAGCATACCTGGACAGAGACAGCCAACACTGAGTGCAGCTGCGATGCCGAGCTGCCTTACACGTGCTCATTCCAGCAAGGACAAGACGCATACACGACTGGCTCGACGAGAAAGATCACCGCAGCAGACGACGCCAGGCTTGCCGATGCTGTCTCTGCAGCCACTTGCGCTCAGGTTGTCTATGACACGCAACCAGATGCAGATGGAGTCACCTGGAAGGCAGACACCCAGGAGTGCATCGCTTTCGTCGGCCAGGCAGGCCAGACACCAAGAGGCGATACTGAGAACTGTGTCCTCACGAGGAGCAATCCAAAACATGAGGCTCTGCTCATCGGCTCCCCATTGACCAAAGCTGGAGGATATTCTCCAGATGAGTGTGACAGAGCCTGCTTCGAATCCAGCCTGGCAGGTGCTAAATGCGCTACATTCCTTCTTTCTGCCGGTACTTGCAAGCTCTTCAAGGCTGGCTGTGGCGACATCGATGCACTTTCAACATGGATCCAGCAGGCTGCGCCTCTTCCAGCAGTGGACGGCGAGAAATGCTATCAGCCTTCTCCTCATGAGCCACCAGCAACTGAGGTCCTGCTCTGTGTCCAGAAGCCAGCCTTCAACGCCAACGTCGACGTTCGAAGGTCCTGCTCAGGCCTTGGCGCAGCTGCCTGCACCAGCAGGGCTGACCAATGCCATTACAACCCTTGGCAGCACCGCTGGACCAAGGATGCTCTTGTCGACTGCGCTTGTGCTCATGAAGTCGATTCCGGTGGCAAGCAGCTCGAGATCACTGGCGATGATGATGAAAGAAATGCCGACGACGCTTCAGCTGTGACCACAGAAGACCAATGCGACACCTACTGCTTCAAGAACGCCGAATGTGAGCGCTTTATCATCGAGGCTGGTGGGCGTTGCCGACTCTACAGAGCTGGTTGTGTACCCGCAGCAGCAAGCTCTGCCGGCTCCTCTTGCTACACGCCATCACCGAATGAGAAGCCAACTACAGAGGCCATGAAGTGTGTCCACAAGCCCTACGGCAATGCAAACCGCGACATCCGCAATGCCTGCGCTGCCCTGGCAGAGACTGAGTGCACGAAGGCCGCAGACTGCAGCTACAACCCATGGCGACATGCTTATACAGTTCTGAAGGCAGCGCCTTCTGGTTGTGGTACAGCTCCAGCCAATGCTGACTTCAAAGTAAGTGATGCTTATCAGCCAGCAGTTGCTGATCAGCCAGGCTACGACGTCAGCCAACAGGACAGAGACTTGCTCTACTGGCACAACGCTTTCAGATCAGATCCAGCTGCTCTTGTGCCTGAGTTGGAGGCCATGATTCCTCTCTTCGAGGGTAACACCTACAACGGCCAGAGAGAATACATCGAAGGTCCTGCTGTCATCGCAGAGGCAATAGCTGAACTGAAAACCGAATACAACAGGCACTTCGAGCCACTGGCCTGGAACCAGTACCTCGGAGCGGTGGCCAAGGAGGCCGCGACCATCAACGGGCGTGACGGAACCAGCGATCACCATATCTACTTGGAGCTAGACGCCAGTGAGGCCACGAGCTACAGAGCCAGAATCGAACGCGCAGGAGAGCCTGGCTCCACCACCGTCTTTGGCGAATCCATCACGACAGGCGTCCACGAGGCAAGGCAAATTGTACTCGATATGGTCATCGACGATGGACAGACCAACGCCAGAACCAGAAGACTTAATAGACGACAGGTATTCAACGAGAACTTCCACATCTTTGCTGCTCACACCGCAGATCACACAAAGTTGAAGCAAATCGTGCACATGGAATACGCTGACGCCATCATCGGCAAGGCTTCAATTGTTCTGACGCATCGATATGACACCTCTGCAGCAATGACAGCGGAGATCTGCGACCGCCAATGCTTCGAGCACCCCTTGTGCGAGGAATTCTTCCTCCAAAAATCAGTCGGCAACGATCAAGAATGCGGAGAAGATGGAGACGAAGCATGTGTTTGTACTCTCTACAGAAAGATCACGAAGGAGAACGAGGAAAAAGAGAGCTGCCATAAAGAACAGTGCTTCACCTGGAAGCATCGAGACAGTGTCTGCGGAGGAGTCAACGCAGGCGCCACAGAGCTTTCGCGCGAGGCTGAGGGTGAGACCTTGAACAGCTGCGCCGAAAGCTGCCATACCACGACAGGCTGCACCCAATTCCACTTCAAGAGGTCAGCAGGCGCCTGTTCTTTGTATTCAGGTGACTGTCTGGAATCACCAGTAACAGTTGGCCAAGCCGGTGCCGATGACGACGCTGTCTACCGCGTGGTCCAATGCTCCGCAACAGAAGAGCAAGTAGGAGCTGACAAGATAAACTTCTCTGGCTTCACTGCCTACGGGCCAACCGCGAACGTAAAGCCAAGCACTCTGCCTCAGCAATGCACTCACAAGCCAGCCTACAACTCGTAGACCGACAAAGCAGGCCTCTGTCCAGCTCTGACATCGAACCGCGCCGGTTGTGAGGCTTCCCTCTACTGCGCGTACAATCCATGGGCTCCAAACTATGCTCTTCAGGATATTCCAGCCTCTGCAGCTGCAACAGTATCCGCTGCAAGCAACTGTGGCTGCAGCAGCGACCCTACCGTTGCCGCCATTGCTGAGACTTTTATAGTTGGTGTTGTCGTATACACCCTGGATCCAGCCGGAGACCAGCAGAAACAAATGAAGAGCTTCCTTGAAGAATGCGATCGAACATGCTTCGAAGACGATCTGTGCGAGGCATTCCGCCTCGAAATTACTCCAGCGACGGCGAATAAGTATATGTGCCAGCGATTCAAGGCTGGTTGCGACTGGACCGGCGCTGAGGCAGGCTGGAGCTGCTATCGTCCTTCTGAGAACGAGAAGCCAAGCACAACTGCCTTGAGTTGCACACACAGAAGCTCAATGAATGCTGACAGGGACCAAAGGAGCAAGTGTAGCGCCGCTGCCCAGCTTGGAGGTCCAGCTGCTTGCGCCGCTGTCCAGACAGCTGACGAAGGTGCTTGTCCAGCAGACGCAAACTGCTACTACGCTGACATCGATGAGGTCGTGGACCCAAGCAGCGCTGAAGAGTAGAAAATCTAGACACGACAATATGCCGCCTATCCAGGCAAGTACCTGGAGCTTGGCGCTGATGTTGTATAGTTGCAGGTAGCCGCTGGCCACGCCGACACCGCCACTCGATCTCAGCAGGATTGTATCGACGCATGCCAGGCAACGATTGGCTGCCATGCAGTCGCTTGGCGCCGGGCAGGTGCTGGATCTGCTTCTGCTGTTTGCCGTCTGACGGGTGGAGATGCCGCACGATGGACGAAGGCGCTCAGCCATGTTGCTGCTGCTGGCGACTACGTAGACTACCACATGCTTTACAAGTACCTGGTCGACAGGAGCTGCCAATACATCCCATGGCGACATGAATGGCAGCAGTTGACATACCCTGTTGGCGTAGATGCAGGATAGCCGAGAGCCAACTGCGCTTGCAACGACGAGATCAAATACATCTGCGACTTCGTTGACGAGCGAGAAGGCACTGGTGGTGTTGCCTTGAGTGAGGTGCAAGTATTCGGACTGACTGACGGAGTGGAAGATCAAACGAAGGACAAGCTCCCAACGGCCCAGGCCTGCGCTGACGCCGTCTATGCCTTGCCACCAAACGTTGACGGTGCTCTACCTGATGGCGTGACCTGGAACAAGCTGACCCAGGAATGCCACGCTGAGTATGGCCAGACTTCCCAGTTTGTGAGCAGAGACTACCAGAACTGCGCCTTCAAGCCAGTCAACCCAAAATACGAAGCCCAGTTCATTCCAAACTACTCTGTGAAGCACGAAGGCAGCCGATGCTCGACTACGACAGGAGCATAAGCAGCTGCCACCACAGCCAAAGGTGACCGCAAGACGTTGCTTGAGTGCGACAAGTGGTGCACTGAAGCTGCCAGCTGCTTGTTCTACCACTGGAACAAGGACTCTGGAGCGTGCAACCTACACGCTTCCTGCACCGTGGTTACTGCCACCGCCGCAGACAAGGTTTACGAAAAGAAGATCATGCCTGGATCAACAGAAGAAGAGAGAGTAAGCGCCTGTGACAAGCAATGCTTCGAGAATGAGCACTGCGTGGAATTCTTCATGGTCAACCAGGCCTGCAGAATGTATTCAGCTGGATGCACACATACTGGAGCCATCATGGGACAAAGCTGCTATGTGCCAACACCAAATGTGAAACCAAGCAAGGCTGGATTGGAATGCACTCATCTGCCAAAGCATAATGCCAACAAAGATGAGCGAGATGCATGCACAGCCCATTAGTTCGAGAAGACTCAATGCGGAGCCCGAAGTTCCGACTGCGTGTACAATGCCTGGCAGCCAACATGGGTCAAGGAACCAGAGCAGGCCTGCGACTGTGGAGCCGATGACAATAGTCTGTAGCTCCGCACCTTGGTCACGTAGCCTGATGGAGACGAGCAAGGACAGGTCTACACAGCAGAAGCCTGTGATAGAGCATGTTATACTGACCCAGTCTGCGCCACCTTCACCCTGACGGATGCGACCAGTCCAGCTGGAGCAGGACGTTGTGTCCTCTACAAAGACGGCTGTGTACGCACCGCTGGCATGGCTGCAGGCTAGGCCTGCTACACTCCAAGTGCACATGTGAAAGCAGGAACAACTGTGCTCACATGTACTCATAGGCCTGAATGGAATGCACAAAGAGACAACAGAGCCAAATGCGTAGACCAAGACCAGCCTGGCTGCCTCAAGCAGGAGGCTGAGCTCAGAGGACAGTCCGTTGCGGCCTGCCAATGGATACAATCCATCAACCTCGTCCGAGCTGGCTGGACTTGCAGTAGTGACCCTACTGCTTTCGCTCTTGGAGCGCCTCTTACAGCTCAATCACTGGAGAGCTGCAACGCCGCTTGCGCTGCGGATCCACGCTGCACATGGTTCGACTTCGGCCACGATAGAACAACCGCTCAGGGTGCTGCCATCAGCTCATCTGGCGCTGAATGCAGGCTCAAGCGCTTCGGCTGCCCAGGAGTCGCAGATGTCAACTTTGACGCCTATCATCCTGAGACATACTATCTGCCTGCTTCAGTACCAGGAACTTGTTCCCATCAAGGAGTCGATGGAACAAACCCAGCATAAGTCAGTCTTTGCGCAAAGCAAGAAAAGGCGACCTGCGAAGCCATGGGCTGCAGCCGTCAGAAGCTGCCAGGTAGCGCTTGTGGCTCTGTGGAGGCTGCCAAGTAGATCAAGACGGATGCTGCTGCTGGAACCTCTTAGATGGCATGCTCAACTGCTTGCCAGAACGAAGCCAGGTGCCAAGAGTTCGTGTACTCAACATCCTCGCCTCCAGAAGATGCATGCACCTTGATCGAAGGATCATGCACAGAGAGTCCACTCAGTGGCTCCAACGTCTACACCAAGACCGCTTGCTGCCAATTCTATTGTGACAAGACCGTCACAATTACCAGAGACGCAACGAATGGCTGGCAGCAAACGCATCTGAACGTCAACCCTGCTCGAGGCTTGGAGGTGCTTGCGATTCCTGACTTCTCTTATAGTCCTGCTTCATGTGGATTCAGCAAATACGAGATCGCTGCTGCCACACATGATGGTGGCGCTGCTCCTTCAGTGCACATCAGCGCCGATGGAAAGCAGGTCGAATATTCTTCGGCAAGTGAAGGCACACACAACTTCAATTTGGTCGTATCTGCCGAAGGTGGAGCCACTCGCTCCTATGCCTCTTAGATCACCGTCAACGGATGTTCTAAGGTTCAGATCACGAATGCAGCCGCTCCTGCTGGCTGGTAGACCAGCAGATTTGATATCGATGCATCTCGAGGGGAGGCACCAGATTACATGAAGGTGATACCTATCCCAGACTTCCTGTATACTGATGCTGTATGCGGTTACAAGACCTACTTCATCACTGGAGCGAGCAGAGACGCGGTCATCTTGGACCTCGAGGCAAAGACGCTGGCCTACTCTGCAGCCGTTGACAGGGTCTTCTCGTTCAACCTGAACGTGCGTGCCATCGGAGAGGAGTCCGTATCCTTCCCAACCACGATCACAGTTGAGAAATGCCCAACGAACAACGTCATCAGCATTCCAGCAGTCGATGGCTACCAAGCCCAAGTGGACTATGATGTTAGCGCCTAGATCAGAGGCGAAGTGACCATCGAGATTCCAGCCTTTGAGTATTCGGATGCTGCTTGCCCATGGAGCAAATATGAGCTGACAGGAACGGCGGTGACTGGAGGAGATGTGAGACTCGAAGGAACGGACAAGATCATTTTCTCAACTGCTGTCGACAAGAAGCTGACTTTCGACCTCATCGTGACCTCCGTTGGTGGAGTCAAGAAGACAATTTCGAGCTAGATCAGGGTCTATGGTTGCCAAGCAACCACCAAGATCATGATTCCAGTGAGCAATGGCTACCAGCCAGTGAGCCAAGTCGACCAGCCCACAAGAGCTAGCTTGGCCGCAGACAAGACAGGAGGCATGACGAAGGACATCGAGCCGTTCTCTTACGACCCACCTACCTGTGATCTCCAGGGCTATCAAGTATCAGGCCCTGATGTAGACGCCGGCCGCGTCTCAGTCAGTGGAATCCGCCTCTCCTTCGACACAGCCGTCGATGGCATCCTCAACTTCAACTTGATTGTCAAGTCACTTGGCGGAGCCACCACCACCATACCTTCGACGATCTGGGTCAATGGCTGCAAAGACGATGTCATCATCTCGCCAAATGGCTATATGCCAACTTACAAATACAAGGTGCCAAGAGCAAGGACCAGCGCAGAGACAGGTGCGACTGGCGAGGCACAAGAGAGGGTAGAATAGGAAAGAGCGCATACATAACTGATCCCAGATTTTGAATACAGCAACCCTGCATGCGGATGGAAATCTTACTCCGTGACGGGCACAGACGCTGATGTCATCAGCATCTCGGGCAAATACATGACTTACCCAGTGGCAACTGACAGAATCATCAACTTCAACTTGATCGTTGTGGCCTGGGGTGGCAGCACACTGACCATACCATCCACGATCGATGTTGAGAAATGTGGAGTCACTGCCACAACCACCAAGATCGTCTAAGATAGACCTGCTGCTGGCTGGTACAGAGCAAGGTTCACCGACAGTGCTTGTGGTGGCGCTCCTGCCGGCTCTGCCATCGATGGAGGAGCAGGAAAGCTCAATCAAGATACGAATGAAATCATTCCTTGGACTCTGCCTCTATGTGATGAGCTCTGCACGGAAAACGACCAGTGCTGGACCTTCTAGTTTGTGACTGCCACAGCAACAGAGGCGAGCAAATGCATCATCTACACCAAACCGCTCTCAGCGACCTGCTCCTCAGTGCCTGGGCCTGCGCTGCTCGGCGTACCTCGCTGCACACGCGACCAATGCGCCGAATCACCGTTGGCTGGTTCCACGATCTACCAGAAAGAAGTCTTCGAACCTCAGCTGGCGGTCGCAGAGCCAACAAGGCAGATCATGACCTACGACATTCCTGACTTCAAGCTTGTGGACGCTCCAGACGGCTGTGGTTTCAACGAATATATGCTTGAGTTGGTGGACCCAAGCACGCTGACTGATGAGGATGCAAAGAGAAGAGCAAGACTGAATCCAATCACGACATGCGCAGCTACTGCAGCAGCAGACGAAGACTGCGACTTCCGCCTCGGTGCGAGTGGAAAGAAGCTGTTCTTCAAGTCTCAACTCGATCGCAGAATCGACTACGTGCTCACCGTCTGGACTCTTGATTTGAAACACGAGTCAATCTAGGCTTATATCGACATCAAGGGCTGCAAGAGCACTGTTGCTATTAACTTGAAGAGCTCAGAAGAAGCAGGAGCCTTCAAAACATCTTACAGAATTGAGACACCGAACAGAGTGAACGTCAACGAGCTGATGATTGGTCTTCCCTCTTCTTCTCCTGCTGACGCCTTCGAATTCAGCGACCCAGCTTGCTCTCTCGGTGGCTTCGCTGTGTCTGGGCAGGATGCTGCGGCCGACAGAGTTCGATTGGATGCCGACTAGAAGAAGCTGTTGTTCCCAGGAGCGGAAGATAGAGTGTTCTCTTTCGCTTTCACTGTGACTGCCTCAGGAGGAGCCAGCGCCGTCTTCCAGACCACGATTCGGGTTGATGGCTGCAGCTCAGTGGCGATTACCATTCCGGCAACAGGTGGATATCAGCAGCACCAAGTCATCGATGATCCTGAACGAACAGACGCGACCTACCCTATTCCAGACTTCGACTTCGACTCCGGCTGCTCACTGAACTACTACACTCTGACTGGCAGAGACAGAGGCTTGCTCAAGATCGAGGGCACCAATCTCATCTACCCTACCTAATACGACAGAGAGTTGAGCTTCAATTTGGTCATTATCCTCAAAGGATGGTCAAGCCAGAGCTACGCCTCTACCATCAAGATCCAAGGCTGTGATGGCTCCTCTACCATCAATGCCAGGCCTGGATACACAAGCAGCTTGCCTCAAGCAGTGGTTGACAAGCCAACAAGAGCGGACACAGTCTTCACATTCCAAGCCGACGACTTTGTTTGGTCTGACCCAGCTTGCAAGCTTGAGCCAACGTATTCGATCAAAGATATCAAGGTCGACGATGTTTCATACGTGCAACCAACACCAGCAGAACTGGAGGCAGGTGCTACGAGCATGGTGTTGCTAGATGCTGCCACCCGAAGCATCACCTACAATACAGCCAAAGACCAGACGATCACTTTCAACTTGAAGGTTGTGGGACGAGAAACCAAGACAGGCGCGCGTGCAACAGCTGAGTTCCTTCATACATTCGAGATCAGAGGATGCAAGGGCTACAACAAGATCACGCTTGGCGGTGTTTGGCCTGCTGAGAATGTTCATGATGCAACGAGTGACTCTTGGTCTTACTATCGCGAGACGCGTACGCTCACGCAGCCAAACAGGCTGGTTAAGAAGGAGCTGATCCCAGACTTCCGCTACGAGGATCCAGCTTGTCTTTTCAAGTCGTACAGCATTGCTTAGCCAAGTCCTGGTCAAGCTGAGAAGATCACCGTCACACAGGAAGGAGGCCGAAGCTACCTCAATTATCCTACCGACTTAGATGGAACCATGACTTTCCTCCTCGTCGTCATGGAACGAGGAGGCAAGCAGGAGGCTTTCTCGTCAACCATTGTCATCGCAGGCTGCAAGGACAACAATTTGATCCAGCCAAAGGCATTGGGTGAAGCAAATTGTCCTCCAGGTGCCACATGTGATGAAAGAGCCACCAATGGGCAAGCCTACGTCAGCTACGCTCAGAAGCAGGTTGTTGGAAGCAACCTCTTGGACGGCCCAGATGCAGATTTAGACAATGACGTTCCTTATGATGCCGCCAAAGTGATCAAGAGAGAAGTTCGCACAGCTCAAGACTGCATGGATGCATGCGAGGCTACTGCAGGCTGCAGCTCCGCATACTTCAAGTAGCTCGGCACCGACGGCGCCAAGAGCGTTTGCCAGCCAAAGTCAGCGGTATGGACCAGTAACCCACAGCAAATTGATGATCCAAATACAGTTCAGGACGGCGTGACCATACTGGGCGGCAGGATGCTTTGGAAGTACACAGACATCAGCCATGGCTTCGTCCAGAACGTGGTTTAGAGAGCACCTACCAGATCGAATATGCAGTTGACTATTGGAGATATGGACATCCAGAATGTAGTTCATTGTCCTGTCACTGGCTACGAGATTAGCGGAGTTGAAAAGGATGACAGTTGGAAGAAGTTGTCTCTCAGCGGCAACGTGCTGACCTACCCGACTGCGGTGGACGGAACCATCAGGTACCGACTGACAGTCAAAGCCATGGGTGGATCAACAGCTACCTTCACTGCGAGCATCACGATCGACGGCTGCCAAGCAGAGGGCAACCAGGTCACTCTCGACGGCTACACCACCAATGTGGAGGACTTGACGCCAGACAGAGGTGCAGGTAAGGACGGCAAGACGACCATCGCCATCCCTGACTTCCAGTTCAAAGAACCAGCTTGTCCTTTCAAAGAATATCGTGTGACAGGCCCAGGCGCAGACGCTGCCAAGGTATGGGTGCACGAATGTGAGGCTGATGCACCAGGTGTGCTCGCAGAGAATGTCGGACTCGCAAAATGTCTGCAATACGACGCTCAGAAGGATGGTCAGATCGCATTCACTTTGCACGTCTTCGCTTATGGTGGAGCGACCGAGGCATATGACTCAAATATCAATGTCAACGGCTGCCCAAAGGTCCAAGTCACAGCAGGAGACTTCAACTTGGACTACACAGAGACCCTGCCAACTCGTTCTGTGATGAGGAGAGAGATCCTTGGCTTCACCAGGTCCGACACTGGCTGTGCTATCCAGTCCTACTCTTTGTCTGGAGCTGACAAAGATCTCTTGTCGGTAGCTCCTGAAGGCACAAACGCTGATGGCACAGCAAGATGGTACCTCAGCTACCCAACTGCTGCTGAGGTTGACTACGAATACACCATCAAAGTCACAGCCGAAGGTTGGAAGAGCTTCGAATTCCAAGGTGCAATCACAGTCAGCGGATGCCCAACGACCAAGATCTCAGTCGCAGAGGGTGGCAATAGCCGGACACCAACCTCAAGCGGCTACGCTGACGATAGCGGAGGATTGGAGCTCTTCATCAAAGACGCTCCTTGTGCTACACGCTATTGCTTCCAGGCCACGATATCAGGGCCATAGATCACTCGAGATGCCAACGGTGATAGAATCGTCGTCGGTGATCTACTCGCAGCAATCGCAGTTCCTCCATTCTCATATGATGCAGTATGTGGAACTCTTTCATACAGCGTGTCAGGTACAGACGCTGCCGACGTCACGGTTGATGGCCATCATCTGAAGTTCGACACCAAGAAGGACAAGTATCTCCACTTCTCACTGCATGTGACGTCGACCTACGCTGGCTCAGTCAGCACCCAGCTGGTGAGCCAACCAGGCTATGACGTGAGCCAGATCGACAGGGAGATTCTGGAGGCTGTGAATGCTTTGAGAAGCCAGCCACAGAGCTTCGTGACCAAATTGCGAGCCATGCGCAACAACTTCAACAACTTGCTCTACACAGACCCAGAAGATGGCTGGAAGGTCACTACCGAAGAAGGTGTGGCTGCTGTCGACGAAGCCATTGCGTACCTTCAAGCCGCGACGCCTCTGAAGAGAGTGACTTGGAACCAATATCTTGGATTTGCCTGCAAGGATATGGTACTGAGCCAAGGACCAGCCGGACTTGTCGGCCCGAAGGATGCCAGCGGACAAACCTTGGAGGCCATCTACAAGGCCAAGTATGGCACACATACGACATCAGCAGGGCAGTCGCTCAACTATGGAGCTCGACCAACGACCACTCAGACAGATGGTGTCACATCAACTGCTGGTGAAAAGATTGTGCTCCAGCTCCTCATTGACGACAGCGCAGCTGCAATCAAGACTCGACTGAACAGAGAGAACATCTTCGCAGCTGGCTTCAGAGTCATGGGTGCCTACACTGGCTTTGATACACATACGACACAGACCTCGTAGACATGCGTTCTGTATGCAGATGGCTTCGTTTCGAACGGACAGCAGCCTTTGACGGAGCTCTATGATCCAAAGACATGTCCAGCTGGGGAGACCTGCGTGACAGCCACATCCACAACTCTTGGAGAGCCTGGCCGAAAGTATGTCCAATATCAAGGCAAAGCACACAGCCAAGGAGCATTGGTGCAGCTCGCAGACTAGCCAGCTCCACCAGAAGGATCAGCAGAGGAGCAGCAGTGCATTGCGATCTGTGAATAGCGCGAGGCCTGCAACTCTGTGCAGTTCCAGAAGGTCACCGCTGTTGGCGAGCAATGGTGCCGCCTCCTCACAGCGGCCTGGAAGCCAGTTCCAGACAATCAGGAGGCCTCGCTAAGCGCAGACCTGCTCTATAAGTATCCTCCATCTCCAGCTGATGTGAAACACGAAGCTCATCTTCCTGCCGAGATCCTCGTCAATGGCTGCCAGCCTGGAAAAACCACAGTCGGCATCTCAGGCACGAAGTACAGCTCAAACTTTGTGATTCCCACACCCACGAGAGTGACTCATGCTGACGCTTCTACGATGACGATTGCTCTTGCTGAGGACTTCTTCATTTACACACCAAGCGCATGTGGATTGATCCAGAGGCTCAGACCTGATGATCAACCAGCGAGCGACAACGGATTTGCGATATATGGAGCAGATGCTGAGGTCAAGGATCTAGCTGGAACAACGCCAGGCTCAAACCGCGTCCGCCTATCTGGCCAGAACACTGACAGCCCAACCATCACCTACGACTCAGGCTTGGACACTACCTTGACCTTCAATTTGGTGGTGAATGCCTTCGGTGGGCAGCAGATCCTTCCAACGACCATCGAAATTGCTGGATGTGCCCCATCACGGGTCACAATCACTCGAACAACAGCCTGGCAGGACAAAGAAGCATCAAACGGAGGTAAATACAAGATCAGCAACATCCATAACAAGGGCAGCGAAGATCACGAGCTCCCTGACTTCGAGTTCTCTCCTTCGTACTGTGGCTTCGAGAAGTACAGCGTCGTGAACGCAGCCGACGACACCGCTGACTTCAGCGCACTGGTTCAAATCGCATCTGCTCTCACGACAGCTGTGTCGAACCATCAGAAGAAGATCAGGTTCCCCAACGACTTGCTTGGAAGAAAGGAGGTGACCTTGACCGTCCATGCCATTGGAGGCCAGACCTTGAGCCTCCCTGTCGCGATCGAGGTCAATGCTGAGACCGACTCCTGGGCAGAATGCGCCAACAACGTGCCCGCGAAGCAAGATGCCGTATGCAAGGTGGGAGGTGACAAGTGCTGTCCAACGAGAGACTCCACTGCTGCAGAAGCATACGACGAGGAGACAGCTGTCCACCTTTGCGGAAGACCGTTCGCGACCAGCGTACCATCTTTCGGCGTCGGCCGCTACGGTGGCTACGACTTCCTGTGCACAGACGCTCAGAAACCAAAGCCTCCGGTGACGCCGGTCGGCTCCAGCTGGCTGACAGTCAGCGCCTTCATCACCACTGTGATGCTCTTATTGTCAAGCTTCTGATCGCTTGCGATATGACCGATTAGACAGTCGGCTTGATAAATAATTGATTTCAATAATAATTCTTTAAATAAAACG
>Ga0075488_1031487_pt1 | contig 15554 bp, 20 predicted proteins | sample DEB08_RNA2_7_FD_73464 | JGI IMG/M metagenome (GOLD analysis project Ga0075488, IMG submission 73464) | Aqueous microbial communities from the Delaware River and Bay under freshwater to marine salinity gradient to study organic matter... | ecosystem: Environmental > Aquatic > Marine > Coastal...
ATCGAAGATATGCAAAGTAAAAGCCCTTTTTCAAGGCAATGCAAGAAGGCTCCGCCGTACAACTGTGCACGGACGTCCTTCCAATACAAGAGCAAAGGCTCGGCTCTCTGGAGTCTGTGTCTTCTGCTCACTTTACAGATCACTACTGTTCGCGGTGGTGCTATTTTAATCGGTACACCAACATCAACAACTTGTCCCAGTAGAGCGACAGGTAGTGAACTCACTGAACCATGTGATCAGTATACTACATCAGCATGGTGGCATGACATCAAAGACGACACAGGTTGCTTTCTTAAGAAACCTGGAGAGGATGGTGAACAGGCCACTTACACTGCTACCGAAGTTACAAGCATCGATGCCTGCGCTCAGAAATGTCTTGAGTGGACTGGCGGATGCAAGAGTTTTGTCCACCACGGCTCTGCCACAAGCGCCCAGACAGCTTGCCTCGTCTTTGACGTAGTCGAAGCGACAGAGAGTGTACCAGGTGTGACCTGTGAAGCTGAAACAGGCTCCAAATTTGCTTTGTTTGGTGACATGGATGCTGCTCCAGCAGCAAATGATCCATCAACTCAAGCTTGCACTCATACCGAAGCTGGAAAAGCAATCTAGCTAGCTTACGCTCACTGTAAGGCTGCCACTACTCCTCTCGAATGCTTAGGTCCCATGACTGCATCGAATACCGCAACTCACGGTCAAGTCTGCCAATGGCTTGGTCTCAGGATTGATGGAGCCGCAGGTGGCTGGTACAAGAAGGCAGACGCCATGCTTTACGACGCCACTTTCGCTGCCAACAACTTCAAGACTGAGAAGACTTTCACCGCGGTCGCTGAGTGTGCCAACTACTGCCTAGAGTACGCTCAACCATGGCCCATGACAGATCTTGACAGCGGTGAGGTCACCAACGTCGACACTCGTTGTGGTAGTTTCAACTGGAGGCAAAGAAGTGCTGACGTATTTTGGTGCACTCTGAACATCGCTGGAACCAGAGAGAGTGCTCTCACAGCTGGTGATCAGGCAGGCAATTTCAGACTTGCCGCCGTCCAGGACGGTACTGGCAATACACAAGACTACTATGAGATCGTGGGCTACAAAGAGATGATCACGACCCATCCAAACAGATGTTACGTTAAACCAGATGCCATGGAGAAGTTCTCTACTGACTACTACAACAGCGCTGCCTGCAAAGGTCTTGGCTACAAGAGCAGGTAGATCAGAAACAAGAGGTAAGGCAAGGATGACGATCAATACACATACATCAAATATGGAGAAGCTGACGCCACCTTCTTAGCCACAAAGATCGAGGACGCTGTCGCCGACATCGTAGCAGTAGCTGAAGACGCCTGTGCACGTAGGTGTCAAGACGAGGCTACATGCGTATCCTTCTCTCGGGATCCTTATACCAGATTTTGTTCGCTATACACTGCCGCCGTCGGCACCATCACTTGGGAATCCTCTCCAACTGCATTAGAAGACTACTTTAGCTTTGATCGAGGTACTAAACCTACTGTTGAAGGCTGCCCAGGCTCTGAAGAGATCACATGGGTGGACGGTAACAAAGATTATGAAGGCTGCTAGACAAGAACACGAACCGGCCGAACCTGCGTTCGCTGGAAAGACTTGACATTCACGGACGCTGCTGCGGAGATAACTGCAGTTGGTGGCGCCGGCGTGGTCCACAACTATTGCCGAAACCACGATAATGAAGGCTTCAGAAAGACTATATTCTGCTACTATGACGCAACGGATGACACTAAGTGGGAGTACTGCGATCCAATCTACATCCCAACCGACCAGGGACTAAGTCCAGAAGCATGTTCGGCCTAGAAGAAGAAAGGTTATAACCAATATATGACCGCCTCTTTAATATGGGAAACTTCAGATGTTCCAGATGATCCACCATCAGCATGTGACTGGTCACCAGAGCAATTCTACCATAACTCTTTTGCCATTCAAACACCAATGGGCAAAAAGACTGTCAGTGAAGCAGCCACAGTGAAATGCAACACTGATGCTTCTCCATTTAATGATATGTGGATAGGTTACGATGGTGACTTCCAAGATTGCATGTACTACTGTCTCTACGAAACTCCTAGCGGATTCTCATGTCAATCCCTTGACTTCACAGCATCGACCGGTGCATGCTGCCTTTACCCTGGAAACCAGTACACACCCTCTCAATTGGTTGTAACAGCAGACGCCATGACTGAGAACGAAAACTACCACGCAACAAGATTGCAAAACTGCGAAGGTCCAGAGCCTGTCGCTATCGCCAAGACAATAGCTGCAGATCCAATTACCACTACAGTCGATTGCTCATTTGACTTAATGGAAGGTAAGGCAGATAAGGCTGCTTCTTGCCTCACTTCGGATTCAGTCAATAGTGGTGTCTACTATACAGTTGACAGATGCAACGAGGCTTGCTACCAAAGTAATTTATGCACATTCTTCACGATAGAAGGAGATGATAAAACTAAATTTGGCACAGAACCTTCATGCTGCTTGTGGGCTGGATCACCTGATAAATGCACTCTTGAAGCGCCAGAAAATGATGATGCTGCTAGATTCACGAGCTACAATCCTACAAAAGCATATTGTTCAGGAAAGACTGATCCAAAATTCAAGAGAACTTCCAACAGCAGGTTGGCAATCTCCCCAGGTACTTTACCAGGAGCAACCCTTGAGAACTATGCTAAGCTTTCTTCAGTTGGTAAGAGAATGAGTCTTGAGTATGGCAGAGTCAGAACAGCTCCACACTTTGGAGAATTTGCTACCAATCTTGAGTAATGTGCCAAAAGTTTCCATGATAATACTGCCGGCTACACTGGATTTGCATATAGACGAAACCCAGATGATAGGACATTTCCATATGTTACCTGTGTGTTCTACAAAACTGGATTCACATACCTGAGCTCCACTGATTTCAAAGATGACACAAATGAATTTGCTGTCGACAAACTGTTCCTACAACATATCAATGAACCAGCATTGAGATCATGTAATGTGGCAAGTAGAGGCACCAACCCAACGCTAGCGACCTGTCTCCAATCAACTGATAAGACAGTCACCTACGCGCTTATTGCTGCTATAGATGTTCCAGGAAACGATGAAAGTCCATTAATTTAAGGATCTGCAGATATCCAAGCATGTGCTGACTCCTGTTAAGGAAAGGGAGGAACATGCGTTGCTTTTGTATATGACTCAACAGGTACTTCGTGCCAACTGAAGGCCAAAGCTTTGAAAGGCAGATATGAAGGATTGATTGCTGAGACTGATTTCGCCAACAATATTGCTATCTAGACAGGTGCTACAGACAAAACTTACGGTGAGGTTCTGGAGACATTTGAGCATGACGCCACATACGAGTGGGACACCTACGAGTTGGTCGATTGGGAGTTTCCACGAAGAAACGTGCCAGGAACATGCTAGCACGTTGATCTCAAGACTACTTTGTCAATTGACACTAATGATGAGGCATCAATGATCTTGTACAAACAGAACATGAGGAACTACAACATCTGCCCAATGCTTACTATCGTCCCAGCTTGGTGTGAAGCCGCTGCTGGGTGCGAGTATGTACCAGCTACTGGGTCTCAGGTTCTTTCACACTGCCGATGGGTAAAGAATGACCAGAGATATACCCATGACAAGACTACTGATAGCAGGATCCCAGAGACAAATCCACATGACCGAGAGAAGTGCGTCCCAAGTTTCATATACCCATACGGAACTGCAGGGCATGCCACCATGGTAACTACTTGTGAAGCTGAGACAACAAGAGAGGGCTGTGAAGCCGTTCCTGATGCAGATGGAACAGATGATGTAGATGCAATATCTGGAAGATACACCGACCACTTTAGATGGGCCCAGCTACTCAACAGCTATGAACATGTGATGAAGGCCAACGTGCTTACAACAGCAGCATTAGAAGCTGATCATATACTTGATACAAATTGTGATGACACAGTGGAAACAGTAAGTGTGATCCTACCAACAGTCACAGACATGGCTGCCGCTTGCGCAAGACTCTGTGGTAGAAACCTCTACGGAACCGCAACTGCTGGAAAATAGGCAATCAACCCATGCAAGAGTTACTCATTTGAGTACATTGATTCTTCCACTGCTGGTACATGCAGATTGTCCAAATCTGGTGGTGTCACTAACATTGGAAACGGAATCCTTGTTTCTGGATGTAACCTTCTAGGTGGTGATGCAACATTAGACGTTCCTGCTTTGTGTATCAAGGCGAGTGATGATGAGGTTACTTTCCCAGTCACTTACACCGGAGCTCCAACATGGGCAGATGATGCTAATTGTGCTAAGTCCGCTTACAAATCTTAAGACGTGTTTGTAGCTTTCAAGTCTGCTGATGTCTTTGGAGCCAAAATTGGAGAAAGAGGCGGAACATGCTTAGAACAAAAAACTGCAAATTCAAATGTTGATTTCCCAAGTGCTGATTGTGTAGCTTATGCAGAGACTAAAGACAACACAATTGCAACATGTGCTGCTGAATGTGTAAAGCTCAGAAACTTATGGCTAGCTGACAAAGCCACCGGAGCAAACTGTGTCTCCTTTGTCCAATCGAGATTTAGGGAAGGAAGAAGTGGCTGGTCATGTGAGCTTCGCTCAGAAACACCTCTTGACGCTACAAGAATTAATCATGGTGCTAGCGCAGCATTATCGCGTTCTGTAAATTCAGCTACCCATGGTGAAGTGATATGGGATACATATGTCTTGGGAAGTGCTCTTCTTGCTCATGCTGGAGATACCTCAACTGATCTTCCATTAGCTTCAATTCCAATCCATCCAATTGCACAGTCTGACGCAACGCAAATCCAAGGCTTCTACGCCCGAAGGAATGGAGAAGATTCATTACCAACATGGGTTCACGCCCAAGGATCTGACCCAGCAGACCTCGGTACTGCTCTTGAGAGCATCGACCTTGTAGATATGGGTGTGTGTTCGATACTAGCATTTGTAGACGACGGAACTTAGGCAACATCCTGTGCTGATTAAACTACCAAAACAAATTGCGCAAAGGATGATAAGTGTGAATGGTTCGCTGAGGCTTCCTATGATCTAGACACATTTGCTGGGTACTCTCAAAACTATGGTACAGATAGTGATGGAAAAGCTAAGAGTGCCACTGACGAGAAGGCCTTGATGAGCGTCCACCGTCAAGCGATCATTGCTCCAACAGACGGCGATGACGCAAACGAGCTGGCACTCTCCGGTGTTTATCAGGACGGAAGCACAGCCACAAGCTACACTGATTGTATGCTCTACTGCCTCAAGGCCACAGGAACCAAGTGTCTGTCTTTCTCTCACAACAAGAAAGATAACACATGCGAATTCTCCTCAAAGGCAGCGCCAAAGACCATAAGAAGTTTCTACGGAAGTTTCTATGCGATCAACTCCTTCAACTTCCCAGCCGCTGGTGTGACGGTTCCAGAAGGAAGCTGTGGATGGCTTGCTGCCAGTGACTCCGATTGGTAAGCAGTCGCAAAGTGTGTGTCACACACTACAAGGGCTGCCTGTGCTGCAGATACTAACTGCGATTATTAATACTCTGCGCTCTCTGATGATTCTGCAATGACTTACTACAAAGAAGAAGGTAAAGCGCCACCAGCTGCTACAACGCCAATTGCTACTGAAACATTGGATGCTGCTGACACTTTTGCAGACTGTATCAAGTTGGGTTTCACTGGAGGAGCTGACGGAGTGAATTGTGTTACTTTTAATCCTACTTCGTTTGAGTGCAAAATTTACACCGAAGAAGAATCTACAGATGGAGGAACTACTGGTTTTGTCCTCGAAGCTGCATCGGGAGTTGACTTCTACGGAGCAAGCACATAGTATCTCGCTATTCCTCCATCAAGTGATGAAGGAGCTTGCATGCATGCAACGACTGATGCTCTTGACGGCTCGACTAGTACTGCCTCAGGTTGTTATTCTTATACAACTGAAGCTACTTGTGCAAGTCCATGTAGTTGGACAGACGAAAAAGAGTATGATTTAACAGGTTGGGCTACGCTTACTGATTCATAGGCGACAACTTGGGAAATCAGAAACGACAGAACAACTACAGCGACTTCGTCAGCCTCGTCTAGCATCTCGGCTCTCTCAGGCTTGACGATCGCCGATGCGGACGGTTGCCTAGCTGCATGCCTCAAGACACCAACTCCTGGATGTACCGCATTCCACTATGACACAGACGGCACGTGTAACTTGATAGCATCGGCCGACGCACCTACTTATGGATCTCTGGTCATCAAAAAGGGTTCAGTTGTTGGAACTGCCCTGACCACAGGTACTGCGGCATAAAGATAAACGACGTAATCTGGTGATTACGGAACATGCACACACAAGTCTGCTGGTGCAACTGACACTGGAGCGGTAGCTGATTGCGTATGGGCAACTGCGGACACGAACGTCTACTTCTCATGCGCAGCGCTAGAGGGCTGCGATTACATTCCATGGATCAAGCAAGGTATCAGCTTCATCTACGAGGAAGAGTACAAGTTCAAGGATGCCACTTCCGGTTTGATTACTGTCGATGGCACAGTTGACGAAGATACATGCCTTGAGTACATTGTTTCGATGCCACCAGCTGCTGCTATTGTTGGTGGTGACTGGATTTCAAACACATGTCGTCTTTCTACTGCATCAGCCTCTTCAGGGTCAGAGCCTTCAAGTGCTGTTGAGGCAGGAACTGGCTACAAGATCTGGGAGAAGGAAGGCGCAACAGCTTACTTCACATGGGCAGCTACTGCACCACCTGGGTTCTGTGTAGTTAAAAAGGAAAAGGCAACTGAAAATTAATATAAGGCTTGTTTTAGTATAAGTGGGAAAATAGAAGCTGATAAAGCAGATTGTACATCGGCAACATGCACTTACACGACTGCTACAACAGCCACATCTTCAGCCGGACGGCCAACTGCAGCTGAGGCAGAGTTAGGCTTCTTCCAACTTCCAGATATGAAGCACCATCCAGCAGGCCATGATGCTAAGTATAAACACAATGTTGATGATATTGCTGGGTGTGTTGATAAATGTCTAGATGACCCAGATGATTGCTTAGGATTCTCCTTTGCTGCAAAAACTGATGTGGCTACAGAAAATTGCTGGATCGTTCATACGGTAGCGAAGAGGACTGACGATATTGTATTCTCCAAATTTTGGAGCTACTACGAATACGATGGGCAGTACGAACAGACCAAGACTGATACTATGGGAGTCTGCACAATCCGCGCAGAGGCAACAACGACTCTTGGAGAGTTTGCTACCTGCACACAATACAGTGGGGCCTACCTTGCGTGCGAGAGATACAAAGTGGGAGAAGACCTCAAATGTAAGTTCAACTACTATATCTTCGGTGACGACGCTAGATATGTTGGTGCGCTGGGTGCCAGACTGGTAGCTGCAGATGCACCAACGGTTGCTCCTGCCTTCATAGAACCATCAAACGTTGGTACAGCAGACGGGCCATTATGGCGAGTGGGAGCAGATGCCATCGAAATCACGAATTTGATGATGGAAGAGGATGCAGACGCAGCAGCAAGAGCCTTGGTGATTGTCCCATTGAGTGTTTGTGATGGTACTGCATGCGCCTGGGAATGTTCAAGACTTTGTGTAGGTATGGAGCCATCAAAACCTTGCAAGGCGTTTGGATGGCACTAAGGCCTTGGCAAATGCGAACTTTATGGATACAATAAAGATGACACAGACTTTGTCAAATTGGATGAGATTGCTAAAGATGTTGTATATGATCCAGCATCAAGCGATGACAGCGAGACTAAAGGCTGGAGTTACTTCGCGCTTGGCCACTGGTACCATCCAAAAGCCAAGAACAACGGAGGTGTTTGTACGACCAGGGCAGCTGATGATTGGCTTGGTGACGAAAATGACGAGCCGGAGACTGCTGGTGTCAAAGCTGATGCTTGGAATAGCAGACTGCAACCAACATGTGCTCTGAAGCAAGATTTCCCACAGGTCGGAGGCTGTTCTGGCACCTGTCAAATGCAAGGAGTTAGCTGGGCGGATGTTGGAGAGTCCTCATCATACACAGGTATCTTCCTTGCTTACCCAGGAAGGAAGGCAGTAGCAGACACTGCTACCACTACATTGACAGTCACAGACGGCACCTATGTGCAAGAACATGACGGAGCACCTGTGACATTGGCATTCTGCAAGAAGACATGCTATGACGACAGTTCGTGCAAAGGATTTGACTATTTGGAGAATGACAAAACCGACATGTCAAAGGTAGGAAACAAGTGCCGACTCCTGAATGTGCCAATCGACCTTAATGTTGACACAACTGCTGAACATCACTATGCAGTAACATAAAGCTGCTCTTCGTATGAACCCGTGGGTACTCCATGCATTTGTAGTACTCACCCTTAGAATTATATTGCTTATATTGGATCATAAAGCTTTGAGTAATGTTAAGCAGCTTGCTTTGGTAATGCTGATTGTGAGATCTTTATAAGCTCAAATGCTCCTACAGGAAACTGTCACTTATATTCCAAAGATTGTACATGCAATTACAACCCTGATTAGAAAAAGTATGTTCTCATACGAAATGACCCATGTGTCCATTATGAAAAACTGAGCACAGTACCATCGAGAAAAGCTTTCCCATTCTATGCAGCTGGCTCAGCCACAGAAGGCGACTCAAAGTCTGCTTTACCTGCTATGTTCGTCAAGAGAGAATATAGACGATTCGCTGATGGGGCGAAATGCGAGGGAATTGCTGGTGTACCTGAAGCGGGTTTGATGGAATTGAACAAATTCAGACCAGCTCAAAAAAGGAAGAAGAGTGTGAGTAACAAGTGCAACATTCAGCCTTTGTACGGGTCCGATGGAACCAATTCATGGCCAGACGACGCACCAGGTGAAAATTAAGTATTGGGTATTGGTTATTGCTCTTTCCACGCACTTCATGTAGCTCCACTTGCCTAGGCTATCTACTGGAAGGATGATGAGTGCTTTGCTGCTTGGGGTCCAGATTGTAGTGAGGACGATGATAGCGCAACTGGTTATACGAGCCTTGCTATCCCTGCAGCAGATTGCTTACAAAAGGTCACTGTAGATTCACTTGACGAGTGTGAGAGAGCTTGCTTGTCCTCCCCTCTTGGGTGCAAGTCATTCAACTATCTCCCAAAAGAAAGTTCACAGAATAGAGACCCAGATTCTGCAGTCACATATAACTGTGAGTTCAGTCCAAATTCAGCCGCAGTCCCTGACCACACTGATGACGATGGTCACAGAGGATTTGACTATGTTGTCAAGTTCGTAGGCGGAGAAGATGGAGTAACGCCCCAGCAAGGTTATTGTGGTGGGCCTTACAGAAGCCACGGAGTTGCTTATACGGAGAAGGATCTTGCTGCTTGTAAGACACACTGCACAGCCCTTGGAGATTCTTGCCGTGAATTCAGATGGCACGAGAATGGCATCGCCGAGGGTGCACCAGGAGACGATGGTGACGGAACCTGCTACGTCTGGACCGGAACTTGCGAGCTCATCCAAGAAATGATTCCTGACACTTCAGAAGGAGCCGCTCCTGGCGCTATGGTTGCCAAAGAGGTAGGTGTCATCTACTACAAGAGAGATGTTTCTGTCTTGCGACTGACACCAAGTAGTCAATGGGATTACTACCAGGCTCTTTTCACACCAGCAAGAGAATGGGGCCGATTCGAGGCAAGTGGTCCAGTGAGGTCTCACATTGGTGGCTACCTTGCCAGCCCTGGATCTAACCGAGATTATGATGTTAAGGAAACTGATGGCGGCTATTGTGTTGTCGCTCTCGACAACGGTGCTAGTCCGGTAGCTCAAGATGGCAAACAAGATGAGCTATACAAAGCAGGACTCTGGCCATGGACACAAGCAGAGTGTATTGCTGATTCAGTTGATGACGAATGGACGTTCGCTGAAAGATGCATTCCATTACAATGGCAAAGTCCTGATGAAGCTGCCAGATGCCGAGCTTACAATAGCTATCGTACCCCTGGAGCTGCAGGGATCAGGGCAGAAAATACAGCGTATGCAGCAGCAACTGTCCAAGCCAAACAGGGCTGTGACATCGATGCAAACTGCTAGTGGTTGGGCACACATGGACTCGGAACCACTGTCACTAAGCAAGGTGGTTCTGCTACAATGAAGCCACAATGGCTGGTCCAAAGACAGCACAAGATCCTCAGTGAAGGCGGCTCACCACCCTCAGAATTGTTCAAGGATGTTTCACAAACTGCTACGAGCGCTGCAGCCTGTGCTGACGCATGTGTCAGAAGTACTCACTTTGCATGGAACGGTTGTCAGGCATTCTACTCTACAGAAAGCGAAGCCAACTTCTTTGGCGAAACAGTCTCCGCTGGGAATTTAGCCAACTCGCTTACTGATTACACAAAGAGCGCAACATCAGAATCTTGTGGCTCTACAGATAGGATTTCATCTCATGAGGACTCCTCTGTTTCTGCCTGTGCCTTCAAGTGTCAAGAGACATCTAGCTGTAAAGCATTCGAAGCATCAGACAGCGGTTCCACTTCAGGATAATGCCGATTGTATTCGGAGGTTAGCTGCGAAAACGCCGCACCTTACGAGATTGACAGGTACGTTGTTCCAAACGCACACGGTTTATGCTTCTTGTATGGCATAAGACTTGGTAATGAACACAATCGAATTGATTCTTTTATATCACTTGTCAGCGATATAAGAGGCTCAGTTTATCGTCTTGACAATGTTGATTAGGAAAAAGATGTAACAATGACTAAATGCTCTCATGCTGAAGCAGATAAGGACAACTGGGCTAGGGTTGCAATGTGTAAATCCTTCCCATACATGTACCAATGCCTCAACTTAGGAAATGGTGCAGACAATGCCAATCCAAATGTTCTTGGGGGCGGTGGTACTTGTGAATGGACTCCATATCAATACAGTACCGGGTCTTTCTAGGATGCAACATGGAATAGGATGCCAGGTTTTCTCAGGAAGGACAGTGCGACCTCTGGTGTCCTTTTGGACACAATCGCGTCCACGTCGTCAGAGATCAACTGCGCAGCAGAGTGCATAGCGTACAATCCGTTGACACAGCCAACAACCGCTGGCGTGTACGATCCAACTGGAACATGGTTTGGAACGGTTGACTTAAACAAAGGTTGTCAGGCTGCACATTACAGTTCAACAACCAAAAATTGTGTTCTATATGGAGCAAAAGAAAGTGCGTCCAACATGGATTACGACTCATACTTTGAGGATAATGAAGATTCCATTTACCTGGAGTTGCTTACATATTCTCAAGACCCAAGTACAACTGAAAACACTTGCACCCATGACTCAACATACAATGGTGATTGGGGTGTTGTTGCTGCATGCGGCGGCTTCGGCTGGAGAGCACCAGAATGTATTGGTTAAGTCGGAGTTGTAACAGGTCAATTTTGCAAGTTTGTTCCAAGAACAACTGGCACTGAAACAACAGGAACGAGCTGGTATCATGGAAGTTACGCTCCTTCTGCATCCTCACCCGTTGAAGGCGCTAAGGTATTCACAGTTTATGACGACGGTGTGTCACGAGCTTAGTGCGAAGAGTTTTGTGATAAGACAGATGCTCAGAACATATGCTCTGGCTACAAGCATTCAAGCGACACTTGTACACTATATTTCAACGTCTTTATGTCTATTTCTTATGGATGGGCTTCAGTTAGTAATAATGGTGACTTCTATGGTCGTCTTGGTGATGGTGGCACATCTCTTGCCCTATCACTTGATGATTACTGGAAGCACAAACCAGTGCTTGCGGCTAGCGGAGCTTGTAGACTCAAAGCATCATCAAATACAGAGGGGAATACTCAAGCACAAAAATGTTAGGCTTAATTAGATGATTCCAATAATTGTGACACTGATAGACATTGTGAATTTACAACGCCATATATTATGTCTTATACGGGCCGCCTCGCCCCATTAGTATCGCATTGGACAAAGTACCCTAATAGAAGATTTGCTACAGCAAAATATGATCTTGGGACAACAGGTGCCTATCACGCTTCCTCAACATCAAGCTTGAACCAATGTCTGCTTTAGTGCCTCAACTAATACACAAAAGATGTTGGAGCTTGCAGCTCTGTTGCGTTCAAGGCTAGTGCATCAAGTGGCCCCAACTGCTTGATGTCAACTATAAAGCACACTCCTGGAGAAGTTGGAACATATCCTGATACAGCACTAGGTGAAACCCTTGAATATGACCATTACGAAGTGCTCGCATTTGCAGAGTTACCAGCTACGGGTGGGGGGCACTGTACACATTCATTTCCAGATTATTTGGACAATAAGATAGTTGCACAGTGTAAATATCTTGACTCCATTGGAGCTGACGATGCTGCAACATGTGTTTCACCTTGCGAACCAACATTGACCAAATCGGTCACTGATAATTCATGGTCGAGAGACAATCCATCTATAGAGTTGAGAGAGATTAGTAATAAGGGATGGTGGAAGGCTAGATCTGCAAGCCGAACTAATAGTTGGGTGAGTATTAATTACTCAATCGGAAGTTCCTATGAAAATAATGTAGTAGAAGTAGCGGACAAAGCTGCGTGTATATAAAGATGCTTATAATAATCGACGAGCTTTGGTTATACTGGATGCAGAGCTGGACAGTTCTTACCTGGTTCATTTGGTGTTCCAAATGTTTGCTAAATTTTCAATGCGAAGTAGTCTGACTCTCCCAAGAACACTTGGCCTGATCAAGTCTATGACCAAGATGAATTAGATTGGGATTACGATTCAGATTACTTAGATAACTATTATTTCGAAATTCACAATTGGTCGGTCGCTCAATCAACAACACCAGGTCACTGCACCCAAAGCAGCACCTTCAACTCAGACATGGGTATTTCCAAATTCTGTGCCGAATAGGACTGGATGAAGAGTTGCAGAGAATATGGAGATTTGGCTTCTGCTTACAGCAATACAGGTGTCCTGTAGGGAACAAGTTCATCAACGTTATCTATTTGTGACTTCGTCTATTTCACATATGCTGATACCGGAGTCACAACCTGGAATGAGATGTGTTATCAAGGGATATCATCGGGGAGTGGCACTGAAATTACTCTAGGTTCTGTAACCAGCAAATCCGAATGTGCTGAGGCATGCATCCTTTACCCTTCATATACCGCACCATGTAAGTCAACAATATATGAAAATAGCCCTGGTGGAAAATCTTGCACAGGTTATACAAATCCAGAGGAGACATATTCTGGAACCACTGGCTTTACAAAAACTGGGGGTCAAGAGTACATTTTTTAATGTATCTAAGAACCTGTGAGCTTCACAGAATCTCCTTTGGCTGTAAACCCTGACCTTTCTGGAAACAGTATCTGCACCCATCTTGCAGCAAAGAATGCTCTGTGGGGAACAGTTGCTCAATGTAAAGCAAACGATGGGTACACATGCGAGATTGATGACGACCATTGCACATTCCTTCCTCATAAACTTACGGTAAAGGGCGTCGAAACAATATGGGACAAAACAAAAGATTATACTTTGGCCGCGACATCACCAACACCAAGCTTGATCAAAGTAGCACATAACGTTGCAACTCGAGAAGAGTGTGCCCAACTCTGTTTGTAACCGAACTTCCCATCCACTATTCCAGATTGCCAGTCATTTACATTTGGAACTGTTCCAACGTCAACTTTCGATATGCTGAAGGTAGACCCATTGAAACCATATGTTCAGGTGACAAACGGTGATGCTTGTCCGGACTCGGATATCGCAAAGTTGGGAATTGGAGCCGACACAGACAAAACTTTGGATGAATGTGCCTTAGCGTGTTACAATGACCAAGCATGCGTTGAAATCAGACATTCAGCTGTTTCTTCTGCCTGTGGTGATAACTGTTGCAGACTCTTCAGGGATGGGTGCACACACGAAGCAGTCACAGATTATACAGGATACGAGGTCCCAAATGTTGTCTCTCCAACAAGGGAAACGATTAACAAATGCGAGATATTCTCTCTATCTTACGGTATGTCCCAAGATGGTTCGACTGCTTCGTTAGAATCAGCTTCTGGAAGAGACAACTACCGATTGGTTGAATGGAGGCAATGGCCAAGCACAAGGACGAGCGCATGTACTCATACTCTTGCCGAAAGTGATTCAGACAGCTGGATCATTTAGTCTGATGACTCCAGAGCCACCAAAAACGCGTATATTAGAGTTTGTATGGCTAAGGACGAAGCGACATGCGACACTGCTGCAGAGTGTAACTGGAATGCCCTTGTTGACGGCTATGATAGTTCAGAATGGGACAGTGAAGACGAAAGAGGACTCTCAGCCGCCCCAGCTTCTATTCGAATTACAGCAACAGAGGGCAAGTGTCAGCAAGCGTGCCTGGTGGAAGCCTTTACAGCTGGTGAATGTGTTGCTTTCGTTTATTATAGCGACGATAATTCATGCTTCCTTTACACGAGTGCTACAAGCACCTTGTCAACTGCAGGTGGTTACACATACGATGCTGATGGAAAGTACTTCGAGCTGATTAGCTATGACCAAGCCGTAGATACAACCCAGCTCAAGTGTTCTCACGACGCCTCTGACACCGGAAATTCAGGAACAGTGGCAAGATGCAAGTATGACTGGAGCTCATGGGGCAACTCAGGAGCCACTGCAACAAGAAGTGCAATGAATGTATGCATTAATGTTCAGGATGGATCATCATCAAACGATTGCGTCTACAACCCACTGAGTGTTGTGTATGATGCTACGAACTCAATCAATCACGGATGGGAAAGAACAGTTGGCAAAGCATACGCCGCTGTAGCAAGCGAGATTGACGCACCAGCAGACTGGAGTTCTGCTCAAGTATATGATTTCACCGCTGGTCAGGCCATTGACTATCCAGCAGGCGCCTTTGATAGGTGCAATGACTTCGAGGATTGCAAGATGGTGCAGTGCCAAGATTCACCTCCTGACTACAAATGCAGATTCTTCACAACCCAAGAGGTGTACTCTGGAGCGGATGCCAACTGGAGCGAGGACTCTGCCACAACGACTTGGCAAAGATATCCTGAGTCGGTGTTCTAAACCTACGACAACGATGTGGGTGTTTGTACTCACAAGAAACAACACACATCGACAGCAGCAGCTGTGACAGCCTGCTATGATATCAACGTCAAGGCAAGTGCTGTTGGCTGCGACTCAAGCACTTGTATGACCCAGCTGAGTGCGGTCCAAACAGCATGCGGTGCAGACAACCGCTGTCAATGGGTCAGTCCTTGGGAGCACAACCCATATGAGACCTTCGTTCAGCCTGATCCAGCCAAGTTCTCAATACGTAGACACAGAACGCTTACAGATACATTCTATTATTTAGATGGTTCAACCAGAATCGAAGCAGCCGGTGCTAACACTCCAGAATTGTGTGCTGATGCTTGTCTTAAGTAACTAGGTGGGTGTGGATCTTTCGACTTCGACCGGGTTGCTGGGAAATGCTACCCAGCAGGTATCGGAATCCACGAAGGTAGCACAACATCTGGTAGTGCCGTAACATTAACCAACTC
>Ga0075488_1022409_pt1 | contig 14483 bp, 13 predicted proteins | sample DEB08_RNA2_7_FD_73464 | JGI IMG/M metagenome (GOLD analysis project Ga0075488, IMG submission 73464) | Aqueous microbial communities from the Delaware River and Bay under freshwater to marine salinity gradient to study organic matter... | ecosystem: Environmental > Aquatic > Marine > Coastal...
CTTGTTTTGACACACACTTCAGAATCTTTTAAATCGAGACATCTGAAAATACAAGTCGTCTAAAAAAAAGAAGACTATGCGATCAAACAGACTTGGAGCTATGAACGAACTCATAGCTGCCGCGTTTAAACTCAACGAGTTCCTAGCTTAACCATTCGATAAGCCGCCCAACAAGGCCATGCTTGACAAGTGGATGAGTGGCCAGGGCCCCGCCCAGCTCTTCGTCTACTACTAGAAGCCCTACAGGATCAACGAGCAGGGCGAGCCCGAAGAAGTCAAGGGCAGCGCACCTGAACTCATTGTCACCGATGGTGACAACACCAAGCTCGTGGGCAAGGGTGTCTTCTTCATGAGAAACACTAAGAACAACACCGCAATCAACCAGCAGTAGACCAACGATGAGCAGGTACTCTTCGGTGAGATCTCCCAGTACACTGTCGGAGTTCTCAAGACCTTGATAAACAACGTCTACAAGCCTATGCTAGACAATCAGTCCGCGGAGGATTGGAAGATGTGCGAGGCAGACCAACAGAAGGAATTTATCCAGACCTTCGACAAGTTTGCTAAGGAGCTCATGGAGGCCCAAGAGTCCTTCAAGACGAACATTGTGCTGGAGCAGCTCAACGACAAGCAGCGCCAGGGCATCCGTGAAGGCCGCACCCAGGACATCAACCTGATCCTCGACTACGCACATATCTTCGGCCAGTGGTAACACAAGATTAACCAATACATCGATGAGGCCACCGCGGAGAGACGCTTCAGCCAGGATGACGGCCCTGTCAAGGAGCTCGATTACTGGAAGCAGCGCATGCGAAAGTTGACCCAGGTCAGTGAGCAGCTTGGCAGTAAGAACTGCAGGGCTGTCTATGACCTGCTTGACCAGGCTTGCGACCAGATGCAGGACCAGCTCGGTGTCAACTACCAGAAGATCTACATGGCGACCTCTAACTGGAGAGGCATTGACAACAAGATCACGGAGCAGCTCTCTGAGGCCAAGGACAATGTCAAATACCTTCAGACCCTCGAAAAGTACCTCGAGCCTCTCTATGTTGGCAACCCTGAGACGATCAAGGAGACTCTCCCAGCCCTCATGAACTCCATCAAGATGATCCACACCATCGCCCGCTACTATAACACTACTGAGCGCATGACCGGTCTCTTCATTAAGATCACCAACCAAATGATCACGAATTGCAAGTACAACATCGTGAACTTCAGGAACATTAAGCTCGGCCTGCCCCGCAAGGGTAAGATGGGCTCGCTTTCTGACCCCAAGATGGAGGTGTCGACCACATTCGATGACGCCGGTCTCTGGGACGAGAACAAGTACCCCCATGACGAGCTCATCGTGGTCCTCAAGAGCTGCCAAGAGCTCAAGGAGGCCTACCGCAAGCAGTACGAGTTCACCAAGGAGCGCCTCGAGTCCATGCCTAAGGCCCGCCAGTTCGACTTCAACGCGACTGAGATCTTTGGCAAGTTCGACCTGTTCAGCCGTCGTGTCCGCAAACTTATCGACCTGTTCAGCACTATCAGGCAATTCAAGACGCTCGAGAAGCACAATCTGGAGAATATCGACCCAATTGTGGCCCAATTCACCCAGCATGTGAGCTCGTTCAAGCAGAAGATCAACCATCCACTGCTTGACTACAAAGATGACACTTTTGACAGAGATTTCGTCGAGTTCAACGTCGATGTCAGCCGCGTTGAGAATGAGCTCACCCTCTACATTGACCGCAACTTCCAGAACATCATCAACATCGAGGACTCACTTCGCTTGCTGCGCAAGTTCCGTGCCATTCTCCACCGCGACAACCTTCAGAGCACCCTGATGAAAAAGTACGACGTTCTCTTCAGCCAATACTCTCGCTTGATCGCCAAGATTGAGGATGAGTATCAAAAGAAGCGAAGCAATCCACCTATCGTTAGGAACTTGCCCATCGTCTCTGGCTCAATCACCTGGTCGAGACACTTGTTCCACAGGGCCTCGACACCGATGGAGCAGTTCCCACGCAACTTGCTGAGGTCAAACGAGACCAAGAGGACTGTGAAACAGGTGCAGCACCACAACCGCATCACCTACACGCTATTCTACTTCGAGTACGAGTGGAGACAGCGCTGGATTGTTGAGGTTGAGAAGGCCAAAGCTGGTCTGCTGGCCACGCTCATCATCCGCCACCCCAACAACAACAAACTCTACGTCAACTTCGATGCCGAGATCATGACTTTGATCCGCGAAGCCAAGTGTCTCTCTCGTATTGGCATTGAGATCCCAGAAAGCGCCAAGATCGTGCTCCTCCAGGAAGAGAAGTTCAAGATGTACAACGCCGAGCTTACCTTCGTCTTGGGCGAATACGATCGTATCGTGAACAAGATCCGACCCAACACCAAGTCACTCTTGGTGCCTCACTTGGAGGATTTGGAGTACAAGCTGCGCCCTGGCATGAACATCCTCACTTGGACTTCCATGAACATCGATGGCTACCTTCAGCACGTGCACGCCGGCCTCTCCAAGCTCGAGCAGCTCATCATCAACATCAACGACATCATGGAGAACCGTATCGAGAACAACCTCAAGGCCCTCTCCAAGACTGTCCTGGTCAACCTACCGACTGATTCAGCCACCTACACTCTCGATGACTTTGTCGAAATGTAGTCCGAATGGATCGATACCGAGTCTAAGAAACTCAAGAGCAAGAACTATGAGGTTGAGCAAGCAGTCGAGGATCTGATCCAGACTATCTGCTCCTACACACTTGACCAGCATGTTGAGCCAATCAGCGCCGAAGAAATCTAGAAGCTGTCAAAGTACTACTCGTGGTCCATGTACCAGGCCCTCTTGCATGCCACCAAGTACTCGCTCAACCAGATGAAGGAGAGAATCTGCGGTCGCCGCAACGCCCCCAAGCAGGTCCTCAAGCCCTTCTTCGAAGTCGACGTCCGTCTTGACGGCAACAACTCTGTGCTCAAGCCCTCGCTCATCGATGTGCAGAACGCCATCAACAGAGCGGCCTCTCACGTTCTCAAGAGCACCAAGAAAGTCCAGCTGTGGTTCCAGAAGGACATCCCAGAAGAGGAGAAAGAGCCATTCTACAACTGGATTGCCAAGGATAAGGAGATCGTCAAGGTGATCTTGCTGCTCACTGGTTCCATCCAAGGTACCAAGAACAGCGTGTCCAAGTTCCTCGAAGGCTTCGCCGCATACTCATGGCTGTGGACCAAGAAGCCAGAGGACGACCTGAAGCGCTTCCGCTCCGAGGACCCAGAACTCGAGGACTTCGAAGACAAGCTGAAGGACTTTGACTTGAAGAATGACAAGATCGAGGAGATCGAGTCCACCCACCAGATTGGTGCCCTCCAGCTCAAGACTAAAGGAGTCAAAGACGCCCTCAGCGGCTACATCCTGCAATGGAAACTCGTCTTCTCCAAGGACGTGCACAAGCAGGCGAAGAACCTGCTTGGCAATCTGGCTGATGACATCAAGCAGATTCGTCTCAAGATCGACAAAGAGGTCAAGGACATCGACTCCCTCGGCAGTGTCATGCTTGCTCTCGAGGAAATCCGCAAAAAGCAGTCCAACATCAACTTCCAGTTCAAGCCTGTCTCAGACATGTATGCTCTGATCGAGAATTCCCTCGAGATGGACCGTGATGAGCTCGATCAGCGCAAAGATCTGCAGAAAGAATGGGATGAGCTCGTGGGCAAGGCCTTCGGAGTCCGTGATAATCTGCACGACGATCAGGCCAACTTTAAGAAGCAATTGGTTGAGAACATCGAATAGCTTGTCGTTGAAGTCAAAGTCTTCCGCGAAGAGTTCGAAAAGAACGGTCCCATGCAAGCTGATCTCAGTCCAGGTGAGGCTCTCAACAAGCTCAAGGACTTCAAGGAGCAGTTCTCCGTGCACAATCGTAAGTACAAATCGTACAACGCCGGTGAGACGCTCTTCGCTTTGCCCCACGAGAGCTATCCCGCCCTCGAGAAGACCAAGAGCGAGCTTGAGAAGCTCGACAAGCTCTACACGCTTTACCTGAAGGTCACTGAGACTATCACCAGATGGCAGGAAACCCCATGGATGGAGATCACTGATGAGGTCGATGGCATGAAAGAAGGCATTGAGACTTTCCTGAAAGAGTGCTTGAGACTGCCCGGCGACTCTCGTCAATACCCTGCCTACAAGGAGCTCAAGCAGAGACTTGATGATATGGAGATTGTGCTTCCCCTCGTCAATGAGCTCGCTGACCCAGCCATCAAGCCACGACATTGGGACTAGCTGATCGAACTGACTGGCAAACAGATCCCCTACGAGTCCGAAGCCTTCACGCTCAACGACTTGCTTGCAGCCGACCTTCTCAGTGTCCAAGAGGATGTTGAGGATATTGCTGACTCTGCCAAGAAGCAGCAGAAGATTGAGAAGAACTTGAGAGAAATCGACGAGTGCTGGGACACTGCTGAACTTGAAATCAATACTTACCAGAACTTTGACTACCCTTGCACAATTGGTGGCACTGTCACTGAGCACCAGGAGAAGCTCGATGACCACATGATGACGCTCGTGCAGATGCTTGCCACTCGTTGCATCACGCCTTTTAGGACTGAAGTCCAGAGCAAGCTTGACACTTTTGCCCAGGTGTCTGAGACTCTCGAAAAGTGGCTCAAGGTCATGCAGCAGTGGATGAGTCTTGTGCTCGTCTTCACTGGTGGTGAGATCGCCAAGCAAATGCCTCAGGAATCCAAGATCTTCAAGAACACAGACACGCAGTGGAAGAAGATTATGGAGCGTGTTGCCGAGCAGAAGCTCGTTATCCCATGCTGCCAGAACGATCTGCTCCTTTCTGCTCTGCCCAAAATGCAGGAAGACCTTGAGTACTGCCAGAGGAAACTTGAGACCTATCTCGAGAAGAAGAGAGGCGTATTCCCTCGTTTCTATTTCTGCTCCAATACAGATCTGCTTAAGATTCTGTCCATTGGTACCGACCCTAACCAGATTCAAGATGACTTCGAGAAGATGTTCGATGCTATCAGCAGAGTCAGTTTCGATCGTGTTGATCGCAGATTGATTCGTTCTATTAACCAAGACTGGGGTGGCACGACAGAGACCGTTGACCTCGATGAGCCCGTCAAGTGCGAGGGTAACATTGAGGATTGGCTTGTGAAGCTTGAGTCTGCTATGCAGGTCTCTATGCGCACCATATGTTAGGCTGGATCTACTGAGTGTTTCCAGATGAGCTTGACTGACTTCGTGAACAAGTATCAGTCCCAGGTCGCCCTTCTTGGTCTCCAGTGGGTCTTCACCCAAAAAGTCACTGACTGCCTCGAGCGCACCAGAGATCGCCCACAAACGTTTAAGGCCAAGAATCAGGAGGTTAACGGCATGATGAACGATTTGACTGGTATGTGCCGATCTGAGCTGCCCAACAAGCTTGTCAGAACTAAGGTTGAGACACTTGTCACCATTCAAGTATATCAAAAGGAGCTCTTCAAGAGAGTCCACGATGATGTGCTTGCCAGTCGCATCCGTGATATTGCTGACTTTGATTGGACCAAGAACCCTCGATTCTACTGGAGATCCGATGAGGGCAAGGAAGGCAACGCTACAGTCTGCATTACTGATGTTGATTTCACGTATCAGTACGAATTCCTCGGTGCTAAAGAGCGTCTCTGTATCACCACACTCACTGAGAGGTGCTACATCGCGCTCGCTCAGGCCCTCGGCATGTGCTACGGCGGTGCACCTGCTGGCCCTGCCGGTACCGGTAAGACCGAGACTGTCAAGGATCTGGGTCGTACGCTCGGTATCTTCGTTGTGGTCACTAACTGCTCTGGCGAGCACAAGTTCCGTGACATGGCCAAGATCTTCAAGGGTGTGTGCCAGTCTGGTCTCTGGGGTTGCTTCGACGAGTTCAATAGAATCTCGCTCGCTACTCTGTCCGTCGTCGCCGCCCAGGTCGAAGCCATTACCACTGCCAAGAAACTCAAGCTTAAATAGTTCATCTTCCCTACTGACCCTGAGAAGCCAATCACGCTCAATATGGCCTGCGGTTACTTCATCACTATGAACCCAGGTTATGCTGGTCGTCAGGAGCTCCCTGAAAATCTGAAGGTGCTCTTCCGTGGTGTCACTATGATGGTGCCCGACAGAAGATCGATCATCAAAGTCAAGCTTGCCTCAGTCGGTTATGGAGAATTCGACTGGCTTGATAAGAAGTTTACAATTCTATACAGACTTTGTGAAGAATAGCTTTCCAAACAGCGTCATTATGATTTTGGTCTAAGAAACATTCTTTCCGTGCTGCGTTTCGCAGGTACTGTGCTTAGAGAGGCCTCTACTGAAGGCAGCAGCAAGACTGAAGAGTATCTACTTGCCTCAACGCTCACTTAGATGAACATGTCCAAGTTCGTCATGCAAGACAAGTCCCTCTTCGAGGAGCTCATTGGTGATATCTTCCCTGTTGTCGCTGACCAGATCAAGAGAAAAGAGCACATTGAATAAGAGAAACAGATCAAAAATAGAATGGTTGAGAATAACTTAGTCGAAAAGTTTGATTTCGTACTCAAGATCATCCAGCTTTACGAGACATCGACTGTGCGACACGGATTCATGGTTGTCGGAACAGCTGGTTGCGGTAAGACCACCATCTTCAATACTTTGACTGATGCTCTGTCCAACGTGCCTGAAAGTGCCAAATACACCATCACCAAGATGAACCCGAAGGCCATCACTGGTCAAGAGATGTTCGGTGTGATGAACAACGTCGGAGAATGGGAACCCGGTATTTTCTCCGAAATCTGGAAGACCAAGAACGCAAAGTCAAACAAACAAAACAACTGGATCTGCTGCGATGGCCCCGTTGATGCCATCTGGATCGAGAACCTGAACACTGTACTTGATGACAACAAGATCCTGACCCTGGCCAATGCCGAGCGTATTCCTATGCTTGACACCACCAAGATGACTTTCGAGGTCGAGAACTTGAGGAACGCCTCGCCAGCTACTGTCAGCCGTAACGGTATCGTCTTCGTTTCCGACACCGATCTCTATTGGGAGCCTCTCTTCACCACTTGGATTGCCGACAGAGCTCAGAGGAACGCAACGACACCACCCTGCTCTCCCGACGAAGGCGCGTGGGTCACCCAACTTCTGACCAAGTACTTCAGACACCGCTCATTCGACAACATGAGCACAAATGACCCAGCTCAGAAAGCCGTTTTCTACTTCTGCAAGAAGAACTTCACGGCTCCCATGTCGAGTCCTGAGGTCGTCAAGACCACCCAGATGATCAACTTGCTGACTGCATGCTTGAAGGAGTACACCGGTTCAGGCCAGCAGGTCGACTTTGAGCTCTTTGAGAAGCTCTGGTGCTTCAGTTTCGCCTGGTCCATTGCCGGTCTTTTCGAAGCAGCTGACCGTCAGAAGTTCCACAAGGAGGTGCTTGAGCGCGTCGGTGCCGCTCTGCCACAGATCTCCGCCCAGCGTGCCTTTGAGAAGGAGACTGTCTTTGACTACTTCGTCAACCCTAAGTCGAGAAACTGGGAGAACTGGAAGCCTATTGAGTGGCAGCCACCCAAGAGAATGGTCTTCTCTCAGCTGCTGATCCCAACAACTGACTCTACAAGAGCCGAATACATCATCGAAAAGCTGAGAACGCTTGACGAGATGCGCTCAGAGGCCAGAAAAGAAGTCGGCCTGCTCAATACTCTGCTCATTGGAGGCTCTGGTACGGCTAAGACCTCGATCGTGCTTATGAACTCATCCCGCTTGACCGATGAGTACGCCTTCAAGAGAATCAATTTCTCTTTCTACACGCTACCCCACAACTTCCAAGAGTCTATCGACTCTGAGGTCGAGAAGAAGAATGCGAAGAACTATCGTCCCTTCTCCGACAAAAAGCTCGTCGTGTTCCTCGATGACTTTTCCATGCCTTAGATCAATGAGTGGGGCGATCAGATCACACTCGAGATCACTCGTCAGCTCATTGACTTCCGTGGATTCTACTTCCTTGACAAGGAGGAGAGAGGCAACCCCAAGTGGATCTCTGGTCTCCAGTTCATGGCTGCCATGGCCCACCCAACCAACGGACGCAATGATGTGCCCAACCGTATCAAGAGATTGTTCTTCTCTCTCAACGTCCCACCGCCCTCTGACAAGGCTGTTGAGGGCATCTATGGCCGTATCCTGACCGAGTTGCTGCCCAAGAAGAAGTACTCCGAGGACGTCATTGGCATGGTCGGTCCACTCGTAGAAGCCACGATTCAGCTCTGGATGGGCGCTTCGTCTAAACTGATGCCCACGCCAACCAAGTTCCACTACGTCTTCACCATTCGTGAGCTTGCTCGTGTCTTCGGAGGTATGGCTCGTGTGGCTCAGGCCTCCCAGTACAAGGTCATCATGGAGTGCAAGAACCTGAAGGAAGTGAAGGACCCCAAGCTGTTCCTTATTGGACTGTGGCGCCACGAGTGCCAGCGCACATTCGTTGACAAGCTGATAAACAACCCAGACAAGAAGACCTTCGAAGATTTGCTGGACAAGGTGACAAAGGAGAAGTTCAAGGACTCCTTCGGCTTCGAGGATTCTGAGTTGCTCACTCAGTACCAGTTCGCTGATTTCATGAGAGGCGATGTCGTCAACGAGGACGGTGACCTTCTCGAAGAGGCCCCATATGTCTATGAGGCCTGCCCATCAAATGAGTACATCAAGGGTGTCGCAATTGAGAAGCTCGAATAGTTCAACGAGAAGAACCCTGCCAAGAAGATGGCCCTTGTCATTTTCGATGACGCTCTGGCTCACTTGCTCAGACTCACGAGAACAATCAATGCTCCTGCTGGAAGCGCCATGCTTGTTGGTGTGGGTGGTTCTGGTAAGACATCGCTCACTAGACTTGCCTCGTCGATTTGCAAGCAGTTTATGTTCCAAATCGCACTCACCAAGTCCTATAACTTGATGAACTTGTTCGACGACGTCAAGTTGCTTTACGAGAGAGCTGGACCCAAGGGAGAATCAGTCTGCTTCTTGATGACCGATGCTGAGGTCAAAGCAGAATCCTTCCTCGAGGCTATCAACTCAATGCTCGCCACTGGTGAGATCCCAGGTCTGCTTGGCAAAGAAGACAAGGATCTCATCCCCGTGCAATGTAAGAACATCTACATGAAAGAGGTCGGCCAAAAGGGTGAAGATCCACCTCCCAGCACCCTCTGGGCATACTTCCTCAACCGAGTGAAGGACAACCTTCACATGGTGCTCGCCTTCTCACCCGTCAGTGCAAAGTTCAGAGAGCGTGCCCAGAAGTTCCCAACAGTGTTCAGTGGCTGCGCCATTGACTGGTTCTTGCCATGGCCTGAGGAGGCCCTGATCTCTGTGTCTCAGAAGTTCGTGAACGACTTCGAGATTGATACACCAGCCCAGACCAAAGAGCAACTGACCATCCACATGGGCAAGGTCCACAAGATGGTCGACTCAGTCTGCTAGATTTATTTCCAGCAGATGCGTAGACACGTCTATGTCACGCCCAAGTCCTATCTTTCGTTCATCTCGGCCTACTAGCTGCTCTACACAACCAAGTATGCCGCCATTGACAAGTTAGAGCAGAACATCAACAAGGGTCTTGACAAACTGGCTGAAGCCACTTAAGATGTTGAGGCCATGAAGCTTGTCCTCAAAGAGGAGAATGCCAAATTGGACGCTGCCACTGAGGCCACAAACAAGCTCCTCAAGGAACTCGATGAAAAGAACAAGAAAGCCGATATCAAGGCCGAGGAAGTCAACGGTGTCACCGAGGCTTGCGAGCAGCAGAGAGCCATGATCGAAGTCGAGAGAGATCAGGCCAATCTGGAGCTCCAAGCTGCGCTTCCCTACCTGAGGAAGGCTGAGGACGCCGTCAAGTCCATCAAGCAGGCAGATATCACTGAAATTAGGACCATCAGAAGGCCCAAAGATATTGTCAAGGTCATCTTCGACTGCGTGAACATTCTGTTCATGCAATCGCTTGAGCCTGTCACACCAAGACTGGTCGAAATCGCCAGAGCTGAGCATCCATTCATTAATGACTCGTTCGACAACCACGCTTCAAAGAATATGACTGGACCTCTGCTCCAAAACCTGCTCTTCTTCTCTTCCAATGAGAAGGATCAGATCAATGAGGAGACGATTGAACTGCTGGAGCCATACCTCACTCTGCACCCTCAAGACGACCCTGACAAGAAACTGTTCGATCCTGAGATCGCCAAACAGACATCTGCCGCTCTTTGGGGTCTATGTACCTGGGCTGGCGCCATGAGCGACTACCACAAGCAATCCAAGATTGTCAAGCCTAAGCTTCACATGCTTGAAGTCAAGACTGTCTCTCTCGCCGAGGCCCAAGCCAAACTTGCTGAGGCCAAGGCACAGCTCGACGAAGTCAATGCCGTCAAGGCTGAGCTGCGTGCTCGCTACGATGGTGAGGTGGCCAAGAAGCAAGAACTGGCTGATGCTGCTGCCAAGACTCGTAAAAAGATGGACCAGGCCAACAGACTGATCAACTCTCTCCAAGACAACAAGATCAGATGGATGGAATCTAGAGATGGTTTCCAGAGAACCAAGATGCAGCTGGTCGGTGATGTCGCCAAAGCCTGCGCCTTCGTCTCCTACTGCGGTCCCTTCAACGCCAACTTCCGTCACAAGCTCGTCTCTGAGTACTTTGGTGAGGATTTGGCCACTCGAGGTATCCCTCTGACCGAGGATCTCGAGATGACGAACTTCCTGGTCGACTAGGCCACCGTCGGTGAGTGGAACTTGCAAGGTCTGCCCAGCGATGATCTCTCCATCCAGAACGGTATCATGGTGACGCGTTCAACTCGCTTCCCACTCATGATCGACCCTCAATCCCAGGCTGTCAACTGGATCAAGAAGAAGGAGCCCGAGATTGTCGAGCGGGACTTCATCTACACTCTTTCCAACCCACAGCTCAAGGAAAGAATCAAGATCCCACTGCAGGACGGCTGCCCAATGATGATCGAGAATATTGAGAACGAGGTCGACCCAATGCTTGACCCTCTTCTCGAGAAGCAAGTCACGACCAAGGGCCGTTCCAAGTTCATCAAGATTGCCGACACGGACATGGACTACGACCCGAAGTTCCGCCTGTACATGACCTCACGTCTAGGCAACCCTCACTTCTCACCAGAGCTGGCTGCCAAGACCACGATTATTGACTTCACTGTCACACAGGACGGTCTCGAGCAGCAGCTACTCGGTCGACTGATCTCGAAAGAGCAGAAGCACCTCGAAGACCAGTTGACACAGCTGCAAGAGGATGTCACCCAAAACACGAAGGTCCTCGCCGAGTACGACGACTCTCTTCTTGAGAGACTCGCTACCTCCGATGGTAACTTGCTTGATGACGAGAAGCTTATCGATGTGCTCGCTGAAATCAAACTAAAATCCAAAGAAGTGAACGAGAAGCTCGTCGAAGCCAAGGAGAAGACAATCGAAATCGGTGAGAAGCGTGAGCATTTCAGACCAGTCGCAGCCCGAGGCGCCGTTCTCTACTTCTGTGTTGTCGAGATGACGCTCATCAACTGGATGTACAACACCTCACTGCAGCAGTTCTTGGACCTGTTCGATTACGGTATTGACAAGTCAGCGAAGACCCAGCTCGTCAAGGATCGTGTTGCCAACATCATCAATTGCATGACATACAAAGTGTACAGGTACATCAACCGTGGCCTCTTTGAGAAGGACAAGGTCACCTTCAAACTGCAAATGTGCCTCAGAGTCCTGATCAAGGCAGGCCAGCTGACCCAGGGCGATGTAAACTAGCTTCTCAAGTCTGGCTCCGGTATCGATGACCGTAACAAGAAGTTCAACTGGATGGACCAGAAGATGTGGCTGAACATCCTTGCCCTGTCCAAGCACAAGTTCAACAACGAGCCATCTGGCTTCTTCAAGGATATTATTGATAAGATCCAGCGATACGAAAAGGAGTGGAAGAGATTCCTCGACGAGAACTCTCCAGAGAATGTGCCCATCCCCGAGTACGAGGACAAGATCAATGCTGAGTCAATCGGCCACTTCCTCCACCTTTGCCTCATCAGAGCTGTCAGAGAGGACAGAGCTGTGCTCGCATCACAGAAGTTCATCCGCCGCGTGCTTGGCGAAGAGTTCATGGCACCCGTCACTGATCAGATCCTCGAGGTTTGGGAAGAGTCGGAGCCCTGCAAGCCCGTTGTCTACCTACTCGCTCCCGGTTCCGACCCCACTGGTTCGATTGATGAACTGGCTAGAAAGAAGAGAATCTAAACTGCCAAGGTCTCTATGGGCGAAGAGCAGGAGATCATTGCCAAGAAGCACATCGATGACGCCATGCGTGACGGTTTCTGGGTCATTCTCAACAACTGTCACTTGAGTATCGAGTTCATGGGCGAAATGGAAGACATTCTGAACCCTAAGGGCAAGGAGATCCACGAGACCTTCCGTCTCTTCATCACTTGCGAGCCAAACAAGGACTTCCCTCTGGGTCTGCTACAGTTGGCGATCAAGGTGACCACGGAGCCACCCAAGGGTATCGCGGCAGGCATGGCCCGTACTTACAACACGCTCATCAATCAGGACTTCCTTGAGAAGGTCGAGCCGTATGAGAAGTGGAGAAACATCGTCTTCGCTGTCTGCTTCATGCACTCGATTGTCTACGAGCGCAGAAAGTTCGGACCTCTGGGCTTCTGCATCCCATACGAGTTCAACAGCGCTGACTTGGAGGCTTCTCTCATCTTCTGCGAGAATCACATGACTAACGCCTTCAACCACAACTTGGTCATTTCATGGAGAGCCATCCGATACATGGTCTGCGATGTCCAGTACGGTGGCCGTATCACTGATGATCTCGATCGTGAGATGTTCTGGACCTACGGTGATCTCTGGCTCACTGAGCGTGTGTTCAATGAGAAGGACTACAACTTCAACACACTCTCTGAGTTCCCCTACCAGATCCCTGACTATCCTGAGATCCAAAAGTACCACGAGTACATCAAGACCTTCCCAGAGAAAGATTCGCCTGTGATCTTCGGCCTCAACGTCAGCGCCGATCTGACATTCCGTCTGGCTGAGTCCCAGTCGATGATCAACACACTTATCGACACGATGCCCAAAGAGGGTGGCGGTGGCTCCGGCCGAACCAAGGAAGACGAAGTGCGTGAGAAGCTCGAGCAGGATTTGATCCGCCAGTTGCCTGAGAACTTCGTCGAGCAGGACTACAAAGAGAAGTTGTCCGCCATGTCACCACCTAAAGGACTCGACCCCACCAAGAACATCCCATTGGCTATCTTCTTGCGTCAGGAGATCGAGCAACTTCAGGTCGTACTTGACATTGTGCGCAAAACTATGACAGACATGGTACAAGCCATTGATGGTACTATGACAATGACCGCCGAGCTGGTCGACGCCATCAATCAAGTCTTCGATTTCCGTGTGCCAGCCAAGTGGCAATTCCAGGCCGGCGCTGAGATTTCCTGGCTGACGCCATCTCTCGGTGGCTGGATCAAGGGTCTCATTGACCGTCACTTCCAGCTCAACAACTGGCTCTGCAAGGGCTCCGGTCCTCGCCCAATCTCCTTCTGGTTGACTGGATTCTACAATCCACAAGGTTTCTTGACTGCCGCTATGCAGGAAGTCACCAGACAGCACGCTGAACAGAAGTGGTCTCTTGACTCTGTCGAGCCCAAGACTGAGGTCCAGAAGGAAATTATTGGCGGTGATGACGGGCGTATCGAGAAGACCTTCCAGGTGCCATCCGAGGGTGTCTGCGTCCACGGTCTTTACCTGGAGGGTGCAGCCTGGTCGAGAAACGAGAAGAGACTGGAAGACCAGACAAGCAAGGATCCATTCCAGTCCTTCCCAGTCATCCATTTCACTGCGCAGTCAACTGCACCACAAGAGGGCAACCAGAGACCTCCTGCTGGTGGACGCAAAGTCGAGCTGCATCCAGAGAAGACCCACTACAGCTGCCCTATTTACAAGTATCCCAAGCGTAACGACAAATACCTCATCACCAGAGTCTGGCTAAGACCCGACTCTGCCAGGGATGACCAGAAGACACGAGCTGATGCCTTGCCAGTCGGCATGAAACCGCAGATCAACTGGAAACTCAAGGGTGTCGCTCTACTCTGCACCAAGGAGTGATGAACTCTTTTCATTCGTCGCTTCTTCAAAGACACGATCATAATTCTTGTCAGAAATTCCAAACTGCCTTGCGCTAGTTGCTGAGAACGTCATGAGTTGGAGCCTCTTTTCATAATTTTCGAAGGCTCTGACTGCGTTTTTGGGAGTCGTGAGACAGCCGATTCTGCAATGCCCCTTCTGACACCTCTGCTGTTGAGTAGCTATCTGAATGTCTGAGACCCAGTTGCGTGAAATACAAGACTGGTTTGGATGTTTAAGGCTGTTTAACACACATTTCACACTAATACCATAAATACAAAAAAAAAAAAAAAAAAAAAAAAAAAAAAAAAAAAAAAAAAAA
>Ga0075488_1583703_pt1 | contig 14064 bp, 9 predicted proteins | sample DEB08_RNA2_7_FD_73464 | JGI IMG/M metagenome (GOLD analysis project Ga0075488, IMG submission 73464) | Aqueous microbial communities from the Delaware River and Bay under freshwater to marine salinity gradient to study organic matter... | ecosystem: Environmental > Aquatic > Marine > Coastal...
CAAATTTGAATTTACCAACCAAACACACCATGGCTTTGTCACAACGCTGCAATTGGATGGCGCAGATCATTGCTGATGTATTCAAAATGAACGAGTACGAAGCACTTGAGATATTCAGAAACCCTTCATTCAGTCCACTCTTCGAGGATTTCTTCGGAGGCACTGGGTCTGATAGGATTTTTGTTTATTATCAAATTCCGTACAAGATCACCGAATCAGGAGATATCTCGTACTACAACAGCCCAAAAGAGTTCTTCGTCACGGACGGAGAGAAGGTCAAGCTCAATGGAAAGGGCATCTATTTCGTCAGGACCACGCCGCCTGGAAAGAAACTCAATGAGAGTGTCATGAACGACAACCAGATCTTGTTCGGTGAGATCTCAGAGCACACGGTCACCTCTCTCAACACGATCATCAACCAGGTCTACAAGCCACTCGTCGACCATCTCGAAGTCGCAGACTGGGGTGTCTGTGAGGAAGAGCAGAAGAAGGAGTTCACATCTTTCTTCGACAAGTTCGCCAATGAGCTCAAAGAGGCCTTGAGAAGTCTCCAGAGCAACATCACTCTCGAACCATATTCTCCAGACTGGGAAAATGAGGTCAAGAACATTCATGGAAGTAGCAAGGCTCCAAATGCAGAGATGATCTCTGATTTCGAGAAAATCTTCAACGATTGGAGCGAAAAGATCCAGGATGCTCTTGAAGGAGCCGATGCTGAACAAAAGAATGAAAAGGGAGATCCAAGACAAGAGCTCGACTACTGGAAACAAAGGATGAGGAAACTCACTGGAATCTCTGAGCAATTGAGGAGCAAGAACTGCAGAACCGTCTACGATGTCCTCACTCAGGCCTCTCAAAATCCATCTGAATAGCTTGGAAAGCCAAGAGACAAGATTTATCTTGCCACCTCCAAGTGGAGAAGCATCGAGCTCAGAGTCACTGAGGCTCTCAATGAGGCTAAAGACAACGTCAAGTATCTTCAGACTCTTGAGAAATTCATCGAGCCTTTGTACGATGGAAATCCTGACACCATCAAAGAGACCCTTCCAGCTCTCATGAACAGTATCAAGATGATCCACACCATTGCCAGATACTACAACACCAATGAGAGAATGACAGGCCTCTTCGTGAAGATTACCAACCAGATGATCAACAACTGCAAATACAACATCCTCAACTTCAGAAGAATCAGAAGAGGTGAGACTGGCAAGAAAGGACAACCACAGAACGATGATGTCCTTTGGGATCACGAAGCCTACCCACCAGATGAGCTCATCGAGATGCTCCAAAGCTGCATCGAGCTCAACCAAGCCTACCTCAAGTAATATGAGTTCACCAAGGAACGTCTCATGAATATGCCAAAAGGAAAGCAATTCGAGTTCTCTCCAAATCAAATCTTCGGTAGATTTGACTTATTCTGCAGAAGAGTCTCGAAGCTCATTGAGTTATTTGGAACAATTCAGTAATTCAAAACTCTTGAGAAGCACAATCTTGAAGGCATCACGCCAATCTTGGACACATTCGACAAGTATGTTGCCACCTTCAAGAAGAAGAACCACAAATTGCTCGATTCAACCAATAACACCTTTGACAGAGATTTTGTTGAATTCAATGTTGGTGTATCTTCAGTCGAAACTGAGCTCCAACACTACATTGACAAGAACTTTGAGGTAATCACCAATATCGAGGATTCTTTGAAACTCTTGAGAAAGTTCAAGTCCATTCTCCACAGAGACAACCTGAAGAATGGATTGAACTCCAAGTACACCATCTTGTTCCACAACTACGGCCTTGAGATCCATCAGATTGAGGACCAATATCAGAAGTACAAGAACAACCCTCCAATCGTGAGAAACTTGCCAACAGTTTCTGGAAGCATCACCTGGTCAAGACATCTCTTCCACAGAATTTCAGGACCAATGGAGCAATTCCCACAAGACCTCATCAAACAGAAGGAGTCAAGAAGATTCGTCAAGATGTACAACAAGATTGGTTACACTCTATTCTCATTTGAATACCTTTGGAGACAAAAGTGGGCCCATGAGGTCGAGAAGGCTAAAGCTGGTCTTCAAGCCACTCTCATAATCAGGCACCCAGAGAATAACAAGCTCTATGTAAATTTCGATTCAGAGATCCTCACCCTCATCAGAGAGGCCAAATGCCTCTCCAGAATTGGAATTGATATTCCTGAGAGTGCCAAAATTGTCCTTCTTCAAGAAGATAAATTCAAGATGTACAACAACGAGCTTCAATTTGTACTCAAAGAATACGACAGAATCGTCAACAAGATTAGACCAAACACCAAGAGCCTGCTCGTACCACATCTCGAGGACTTGGAATACAAGTTGAGACCAGGTATGGTTACTCTCACATGGACTTCCATGAACATCGATGGCTATCTCCATCATGTCCACCAAGGCTTGGCCAAGCTTGAACAGCTGATCATCAACATCAACGACATCATGGAGAACAGAATCGAGAACAACTTGAAGAGCTTGTCCAAGACGGTGCTCGTGAACCTGCCTCAAGATGCTCAAACCTTCACTCTCGATGAATTCGTAGAAATGCAAGAGGAGTGGATCAGAGAAGAATCCGAAAAGCTCAAGTCAAAGAACTACGAGGTCGAAGGAGCTGTCGAAGATTTGATCTAGACCATCTGCTCATACCAGCTTGATCAACACGTTGAGCCTATTTCTGCCGAGGAAATCCAAAAGCTCTCAAAGTACTACAACTGGTCAATGTATCAGGCTTTGCTCCATGCAACAAAGTACTCTCTTAACCAGATGAAAGAGCGTATTTGCGGAAGAAGAAACATGCCAAAACAGATCCTCAAGCCATTCTTTGAGGTCGATGTCCATCTTGAGGGAAGCACAGGTGATGGTGGATCATGCACACTCAAGCCAACCCTTGAGGAGGTGCAAAGCGCTATCAACAGAGCTGCAAGCCATGTTCTCAAGTCCACCAAGAACGTTCAAAACTGGAACCAAAAGGATCAACCTGAGGAGCTCAGAGAGCCATTCTATGATTGGATCGCCAAGGACAAAGAAATTGTCAAGGTCATTCTTCTCCTTACTGGTTCCATTCAAGGAACCAAGAACAGTGTTGGAAGATTCCTCACAGGATTCAGCAGATTTGACTGGCTCTGGAAGAGAAACCAAGAGCAAGAACTCAAAAAGTTCAACGCTACAAATCCTCAACTTGAAGATTTCGAAGAGAAACTCAATGAATTCACTGATTTCAAAGACGAGGTTCTCGCTGTTCCAGGCCTTCATCAAATTGGTGCTTTGAGCCTCAAGACTGAGAATGTGAAGACAAGTCTGAAAAACAAAATCAGATCATGGCAAGATGCTTACTCCCAAGATCTGTACGTGCGAGCCAACAGAATGCTTGAAAGTCTGAACGATGACATCAAGCAAATCAGACTCAAGATCGAGAAACCAGCCAAGGACATTGACAGCCTCGGCTAAGTCATGCAGGCGCTCGAGGAGATCAGACAGAAGGAGTCAGAGATCGAGATCCAGTTCAGACCAGTCATCGATATGTTCAATCTTCTGGAGACAGGCGACTACCTCACCGAGAGAGAAGGAGGAGGTGATGAGATGGATGCCGCCACCATCCTCGAGAAGGACTGGGCTAACTTGGTGAAGCAAGCAGTCGAAGTCAGAAACAATCTTCAAGGTCAGCAAGCTGAATTCAAGAAAACTCTCATCGGAAGAATCAACTTCCTCGTTGGCAATGTGCAGGACTTCAGAAAGGACTTTGACCAGAACGGACCAGCCGTCGCAGGTATTGACCCAAAGACTGCTCTCTACAGACTCAAGATGTTCCACGACGAGTACCTGATCAGAGAGAGAAAGTTCATTTCCTACAACGGCGGTGAGACTCTGTTCGGATTGCCTCATCAGAACTACCCAGAGCTCACTGAGACCAAGAAGCAAATTGAGCTGCTCGACAAGCTCTACAGTCTGTACTCCAAGGTCAAGGACACCATGGGCAAGTGGAGAGAAATCACATGGGTTGAAGTCGAAGAGCAAATCGCCAACATGTCCGAACAGATTGATGCCTTTGGAAAGGACTGCTAGAGGCTGCCAGGTAGCTTGAAGGGTTGGAGTGCCTACAAAGAGCTCAAACAAGAAATCGATGACATGACTGAAATCATTCCACTGGTTGCAGCTCTGGCCAAGCCCTCCATCAGACCAAGACATTGGGAGGAGATCATCGAAATGACCAAGGAAGAAATCCCATATACGAGTGAGACCTTCACCCTTGATCAGCTTTTGAAAGCCCCACTTCTTCAATTCAAGGATGACATTGAAGACATCACAGAGTCTGCTGACAAGCAACTCAAGCTTGAGAAATCTCTCAATGAGGATATCATCGATTATTGGGAGGAAGCTGAGCTTGAAATCAAAATGTGGAAAGGAATTGAGCAACCATGCCTTCTTGGAGGAAATATCCAGGATATCCAAGAGAAACTCGAAGAGCATATCATGATGCTCAATCAATTCAACGCTGTCAGACATGTCACTCCATTCAAACCTCAAGTACTCTACCAGATTGGTCTGATCTCCGATGTTGCTGATACAGTTGAGAAATGGCTGAAGGTTCAAACCCTCTGGACAAACTTGGTGTCCGTCTTCACATCAGGAGATATTGCCAAACAAATGCCCACTGAGAGTAAAAGCTTCAAGAAGATCAACAGCTCTTGGCTCAAAATCATGGAGAGAGCAGCAGAAGGAAAGAACGTCATCAAGGTATGCATGAATGATATCCTTAGGAACTCTCTCGGAGGACTTCAAGAAGGACTCGAGGTCTGCCAGAAGAAGCTTGATCACTATTTAGAAACCAAGAAGATGATCTTCCCAAGATTCTATTTCTGCTCCAATGCCGATTTATTGAAGATCTTGTCCGTCGGTTCTGATCCAAACATGGTCCAAGATGACTTTGAAAAGTTGTTCGCTGCCATCAACAGAGTCAGATTCGATGAGCAAGACAGAAGACTGATCGTCGAAATCTACCAAGTGATGGGAGTCTGTGAAGAATCAGTTTTGCTTGCTGAAGGAGTTCATGCTGAAGGAAACATTGAAGAATGGCTTGTCAAACTTCAAAATGAAATGCAGAGATCTGTCCGAGGAATTTGCTCAAGAGGAGCTCAGGATTGCTTCTCATATGCTACCTTGCATGAATTCGTTTCTCAATATCCATCAGCTGTTGCCTTGTTGGGTATCTAGATGCGTTGGACCGAGAAGGTTGAGGATTGCCTCGAGAAGAGTCAAAAAGAAAAGCTTGGAGAGCTCCAAAAGGCAAAGAAGGACATCTTTGGAGTCATGAGTGAGCTTTCACTTATGTGCCTCATGGATATGAACAAATTGGTCAGACAAAAGACTGAAACTCTCGTTACCATCCACGTCCATCAAAGAGATCTCTTCATCGACATCGAGAAGGACTGCCAACAGCACAAGATCAAGGACAAGAACGACTTCGAATGGCAAAAGAACACCAGAGTCTACTGGAGAACAGACACCGGACACGTCGCTATCTGCGTCACTGATGTCGAGTTCACATACTCCTATGAGTTCCTTGGAGCCAAAGAAAGACTCTGCATCACTCCACTCACTGATAGATGCTACATCACTCTCTCACAAGCATTAGGAATGCTTTACGGAGGAGCACCAGCTGGACCAGCAGGAACTGGAAAGACTGAGACTGTCAAGGATCTCGGTTGCACTCTTGGTATTTACGTCGTCGTCACAAACTGCTCTGATGAGCACAAGTTCAGAGATATGGCCAAGATTTTCAAAGGAGTCAGTCAGAGTGGCCTCTGGGGTTGCTTCGATGAATTCAACCGTATTTCACTCCCAACCTTGTCTGTCGTTGCCGCTCAAGTTGAGTCCATCACTCAAGCCAAGAAGCAGGACGTGAAGAGATTCATGTTCCCAAATGAAGAGCACCCAATCGTCTTGATCAAGTCATGTGCTTACTTCATCACGATGAACCCAGGTTATGCTGGAAGACAAGAGCTTCCAAGTAACCTCAAGGTTCTCTTCAGAGGTGTCACCATGATGACACCAGACAGATAGGTCATTATCATGGTCAAGCTTGCTTCTGTCGGTTATAGCACCTTCGTCCAATTGTCTTACAAATTCAATATTCTTTACAAACTGTGTGAGGAACAATTGTCAAAGCAAAGACATTATGATTTCGGACTCAGAAACATCCTTTCCGTCCTCAGAACTGCTGGTAACTCCAAGAGGGCAGAAAAGGAAGGAACCTCTGAAGAAATGATCATGGCCAGAACCTTGAGGGATATGAACATGTCTAAATTCGTTTCTCAAGATTCTCCACTTTTCCTCCAGCTACTCAAGGATATCTTCCCACTGCAAACCAATATTCCAAAGAAGGAGTACAAGGACGTTGAAAAGGGAGTCAGAAAGCTCATGAAGGAGAACAACCTTGTCGACAAGCACGACTGGTTCATCAAGATCATCCAACTTTACGAGACTTCCCTTGTGCGTCATGGCTTCATGGTCGTCGGAACCGTCGGAAGTGGAAAGACAACCATCATGAACACTCTTACTGAGGCTTTGACTGAAGGAGGTCAAATGCATAAACTCACAAGAATGAACCCAAAAGCCATCACTGGTCCTCAAATGTACGGTGTTATGAACAACGTCACTGGAGAATGGATCTCTGGAGTCTTCTCTGAAATCTGGAAGAGAAGCAACAGCAAATCAAACAAACACATTTCTTGGATTGTTTGTGATGGTCCAGTCGATGCCATTTGGATCGAGAACCTCAACACAGTACTTGATGACAACAAGATCCTGACATTGGCCAACAATGAAAGAATCCCAATGACTGACAACACAAAGATGGTCTTCGAGGTCGAGAACCTCAACAACGCTTCCCCAGCTACCGTATCAAGATGCGGTATCATCTTCGTGTCACCAACTGATCTCTTCTGGAGACCACTCGTTGAGACCTGGTGCAGAGACAGAGTTGAGATCAAAGGAACTTGCAACCCAGAAGAGCAAGCTTGGATCGCCGAATTCACTGCCAAATACATTGAAAAGGCTGACTTGATGCAGGTCCTTGCCAGAGACTACTTCTACGTTATGCCATGCCCAGAAGTCGTGAGAATCACCCAGATGCTCAATCTTCTCCAAGCCCTTCTCCAGCAATACATCCTCAAGCAAGAGGTGATCGACAAGCCAGCGCTTGAGAAATTGTTCATCTACTGCCTGACATGGGCTCTCGGTGGTCTATTCGAGACCGAAGACAGAGAGAAATTCCATAAACTCTTGGATTCCAAGGGCGCTCCTCTTCCAACGATTTCAGCCCAGAGAATGTCTGTCGACAAAGAAACTGTCTTCGACTACTACGTTGATGAACAAACCAAACAATGGAAACTTTGGGAGGCTGAGGTTTGGAACCCACCCAAGAGAATTGCCTTCTCTCAATTGCTTATCCCAACTGGTGATTCAACCAGAGCTGAGTACATCGTCAACAAGATTGCTCACCTTCCATTGATCAAGCATCAAAAGAGAAACGAAGGATCTCAATTCAACACCCTTCTCGTTGGTGGACCAGGTACTGCCAAGACTTCAGTCGTCATCATGTACTGCACCAAGTTCAACGTGGAGGAGACCAGCTTCAAGAGAATCAACTTCTCTAGCGCCACCACTCCATTGAACTTCCAAGATTCCATTGAATCTGAGCTTGAGAAGAAGCAAGTAAGAACTTTCGTACCACTCGGAGGAAAGAAGATGACTGTCTTCCTCGATGATCTTTCAATGCCATTGGTCAATGCTTGGGGAGATCAGATCACCCTTGAAATTACCAGACAACTTGTTGAGTGGAAAGGTTTCTATTTCCTCTCCAAGGATGACAGAGGTTTCTTCAGAACATGCGAGGGTCTTCAATTCCTCGGTGCCATGAACCACCCAGGTGGAGGTAGAAACGATATCCCACACAGACTCAAGAGACACTTCTTCTCCATCAACATGACCGCTCCATCTCAGAGATCCATTGAGAACATTTATGGTAGAATCTTGCAAGTGCTCTTCAACCCAAAGAAGTACTCCCAAGAAGTCATCAACATGAGACCATACCTCATTGATGCCACCATCAGCATTTGGGATGCAGTCAAGAGAAAGCTCATGCCAACTCCAGCCAAGTTCCATTATACCTTCACCATTCGTGAGCTCGCAAGAGTATTCCAAGGTATCTGCACAGTCGCCCAGAAGCCAGACTACAAAGTCATTGCCAACTGCTCAAACATCAAGGAGAAGATCAGACCAGAACTCTTCTTGATCGCTCTATGGAGACACGAGTGCGAGAGAACCTTCGTCGATAAGCTCATCAGCAACCAAGACAAGAAGACCTTCCAGGACATGCTTGACAGAGTTACCAAAGAAAAGTTCAGAGACTCCCTTGGATTCGATGACGAGCAACTTATGACCTCATACTTGTTCGCCGACTTCCAAAGAGACGATGTGCTTGACGAATATGGAGAGCTCGTTGAAGAAGCTCCATTCGTCTATGAAGCTTGCGAAAGCGTTGAGACCATCAAGGCCAGATGCAACCAGAAACTTGAGCTCTACAACGAAAAGAACCCATCGAAGAAGATGAACCTCGTCATTTTCGACGATGCCCTCAAGCATCTTCTCAGAATCACAAGAACTATCAACTCACCAAGTGGAAACATCCTGCTTGTCGGAGTCGGTGGTTCAGGAAAGCAATCTCTTTCGAAGCTTGCCAGTTTCATCTGCAAGCATTACTTCTTCCAGATTTCACTCACCAAGTCTTACAACGACAACAACCTCAAGGAGGATATCAAGAATCTCTACACTGAGGCTGGACCAAAAGGCAACCAAGTCGCCTTCGTCATGACCGACGCTGAAATCAAATCTGAGAGCTTCCTTGAAGCCATCAACAGTATGCTCGCTACCGGTGAAATCCCAGGACTCTTCCCAAAAGACGAAAGAGATGTCATCGCTCTCGAATGCAAGAACATCTTCATGAAGGAAGTCGGAGTAAAAGGAATGGACCCAAGTCCATTTGAACTCTTCATCTACTTCATCAACAGAGTCAAGGATTGCCTGCATTTGATTCTCTGCTTCTCTCCAGTCGGAACAAAGTTCAGAGAGAGATCACAGAAATTCCCATCTCTCTTCTCCCAATGCGCAATCGATTGGTTCCTGCCGTGGCCTGAGGATGCACTTATCGCTGTGTCCCACAAATTCTTGGATGACTTCGCGATGGACGCCCAGAAGGAGGTCAAGATGGAGCTTGAGAGACACATGGGTAGATGCCATGATCTCGTCACTGAGGTGTGCGGAATCTACCTCCAGAGAATGAGAAGACATGTCTATGTCACCCCAAAGAGTTACCTTTCATTCATTCAACTCTACAAAGATGTCTACAAGTTGAAATATGATGGAATCGATGTCGAGGAGAGAAACATTGTGAATGGACTTGAAAAGCTCGCAGAAGCCTCAGCAGGTGTTGAGGAACTCAAGATCGACTTGAGAAAAGAAGAGGTCAAACTCAAGGAGGCCAGTGATGTCACTGATAGACTCCTCAAGGAAGTCGAGATTGAAAACAGAAAGGCCAAGGAGAAGGCCGATGAAGTCGCAATCGTCGCTGACAACTGTATCAGTCAAAAGAATTTGATTATGTCGCAGAAAGAGTAGGCGGACAAGGATCTACAGAAAGCGTTGCCGTTCTTGAAGCGGGCTGAATCTGCTGTCGACTCAATCAAGCCAAAGGATATTGGTGAGCTGAAAACTTCCAACAGACCTGTAGACACCACAAAACTTATCATGGACACCATCCACATTCTCTTCCAGAGGCCTCTTGACCCAGTCAAGCCAAAGCCAGATGGTGGTCTTCTCATCCTGAAGCAATATAACCCATTCGTTGCTGACTCCTATGACAACCACACCAAAGCAACTTTGAGTAGCGCCAACTTCTTGAAGGACATGCTTGAGTTCTCTCAGGATCAAAAGGATAACATCAATGAGGAAACCATTGAGCTTCTGGAGCCATACCTCACTCTCAAGTCACCAAAGGATGAGGAGATCTTCGTTCCAGAAGTTGCTGCCAAATCCAGTGTCGCTCTCGTTGGTATGTGCACATGGGCCGCTGCTATGAGCGATTACCACAAACAATCCAAGATTGTGAAGCCAAAGCTCAGACTCCTCGAAATCAAGATGGGAGAGCTCAAGGAAGCTCAAGATGCCCTTCAAGTTGCCAATGACGAGCTTGCCGAAGTCACAGCACTTCAGGCTAGACTCAGAGCCAAGTTCGAAGGAGCTATGGCCACCAAGACCGAACTTCAAGAAAATGCTGCCAAAACAAGGAAGAAGATGGACCAAGCCAACAGGCTTATCACTTCCCTCCAGGACAACAAGGACAGATGGATCAACAACGCCAATGAATTCAAATCCTTGAAACAGAGACTTGTAGGAGATGTTGCCAAAGCATGTGCCTTCGTCTCATACTGTGGACCATTCAACGCTGAGTACAGAGCCAAACTCCTCGACGAGTACTTCCACACTGACTTGCTCGAAAAGCAAATTCCAGTATCTGAGGACCTCAAGCTCACCGAGTTCTTGGTTGATCAAGCCACTGTCGGAGAATGGAACCTCGAAGGTCTTCCATCAGATGACCTCTCCATCCAGAACGGTATCATGGTCACCAGATCTTCCAGATACCCACTCATGATCGATCCTCAAGCTCAGGCTATTGACTGGATCAGAAGAAGAGAGCCAGACCTCCTCGTCCAGAACACCATCATCACCTTGAGTCACCCAGATCTCAAGAACGCCTTGAAATGGCCACTCCAAGAAGGTTTCCCATGCCTCATTGAGTCCATCGAACACGAGGTTGACCCAATGCTTGATCCAATCCTTGAGAAGCAGATCATTGTCAAGGGAAGAAGCAAGCTCATCAAGATTGCTGATCAAGACATGGATTATGATGATAACTTCAGACTCTTCATGACATCCCGTCTTGCCAATCCTCATTTCTCACCAGAGTTGGCTGCCAAAGCCACCATCATCGATTTCACCGTCACATAAGGTGGTCTCGAACAACAGCTCCTTGCCCGTTTGATTGGTAAAGAGCAGAAATCACTTGAGGACCAACTGACTCAACTCCAAGAGGAAGTCACTGCCAACACCAAGACCCTTCAATCCTACGAAGCTCAGCTCCTCGACCGTCTTGCCAACGCCCAAGGCTCGCTCTTGGACGATGCTGAGCTCATTGATGTGCTCGCCACCATCAAGATCAAGTCCAAGGAAGTGGGAGAAAAGCTCGTTGAAGCCAAAGAAAAGGGAATTGAAATTAATGAGAAGAGAGAGCTCTTCAGACCATGCGCTGCTAGAGGTTCAGTCCTGTACTTCTGTGTCGTCGAGATGACCATGGTCAGCTGGATGTACAACACCTCGCTTGGCCAATTCTTGGGTCTCTACGATTACGCCATTGACTTCTCACCAAAAGCCCAGTTGATCAAGGACAGAGTCTCAAACATCACATCCTGGCTCACTGAGAAGACCTACAGATACATCAACAGAGGTCTCTTCGAGAAGGACAGGACCACCTTCAAGATCATGGTTGCCACCAAGATTCTCATCAAGGAGGGCAAACTGACTCCAGCCGACGTCGGTCTCTTCCTGAAGGCTGGTGCCGGTATCGAAGACAGAAACAAGCCATTCAACTGGATGGAGCAAAAGACATGGCTCAACCTCAAAGCCCTGTCCAAGCACAAGTTCGCTAACGAGCACACCTTCTTCTTCAAAGAGCTTCCCGACAGAGTCAACAGGAACGAGCAAATCTGGAGAAAGTGGATTGACGAGAACGATCCAGAGAACGCACCAGTCCCAGACTACGAAGAGAAGATCAGCGCCGACCAGAACATTGGTCACTTCATCCACCTCTGCTTGGTGAGAGCCATGAGAGATGACAGAACCCTGCTCGCTTGCGGCCAGTTCGTCCGAGAAGTACTCGGCGAGAAGTACGTGCAGCCCACCAACGACTCGATCCCTGACATGTTCGAGGAGTCAAAACCCAACATCCCAGTTCTGTTCCTGCTGTCCGCTGGTGCTGACCCAACTGGTCAGATCGACGACTTCGCCAAGAAGAAGAAGCAGTTCCCAACTGGCAAGGTGTCCATGGGAGAGGAAATGGAGTTCCCAGCCGGCAAGCTCATCGATGAAGGACAAGCTGCTGGAAAGTGGGTTGTGCTCAACAACTGCCATCTCAGTGTTGAGTTCATGGCCACCATGGAAGAGGTGCTCAACCCAAAGGATAAGGTTGTCCACGAAGACTTCAGACTCTGGATCACTTGCGAGCCAACCAACGACTTCCCACTCGGTCTGCTCCAAATGGCTATCAAGGTTGCCACCGATCCACCAAAGGGAATCAAAGCCGGTCTTTCAAGAACTTTCAGCACCATAGTCAACCAAGACTTCCTCGAGAAGGTCGAGCCATATGACAAGTGGAGAAACCTCGTCTTCTCAATCTGCTTCCTCCACTCCATCGTCCAGGAGAGAAGGAAGTTTGGAGCTCTCGGATGGTGCATCCCATACGAATACAACAACTCCGACCTCGAGGCTTCGCTCTGCTACGTCGAGAAGCACTTGACCGCGGCAGCTGCGCTCAACAACCCATACTCTTACAAAGCTCTTCAATACATGGTGTGTGATGTCCAGTATGGAGGAAGAATCACTGATCTCCTCGACAGAGAGCTGTTCATTACCTACGGTGCCATGTGGATCCAAGAGGCCATCTTCCAACCAAACTATTGCTTCAATGCTCAGGCCACTGACTTCATGTACACTATTCCAGATGCTCAAGAGCATGTCAAGTTCATGGAGTACATCGACGAAATGCCATCTTCAGACAACCCTCCAATCTTCGGACTCCATCCAAACGCTGATCTGACTTTCAGTCTCAAGGAATCGACTGAGATGCTCAACACCCTCATCGATACCCAGCCAAAGGACGGCGGTGGTGGCTCTGGAAAGTCATTGGAAGAAGAAGTCAGAGAGAAAGTCGACAAGGAGCTCCTTCCACAGCTTCCAGCAGAATTCGTGGAGCTCGATGTCAGAGAAAGACTCAAGGTCTTGAGAGGACCAAGAGGGCTTGGAGAATCTGGAAAATATGACTTGATCCCCTTGAACATCTTCCTCTCCCAAGAGATCCAGAGATTCAACATGGTTCTCAAGATTGTCAAGAAGACCATGGTTGATATGATTGAAGCTATTGACGGTAACGTGAGCATGACTCCTGATATCGTTGACTCTATCAACGCTGTCTTTGACTTCAGAGTGCCAAGGAAGTGGCAATATGATCCAACTGGTGCAGAAATCTCATGGTTGACCGCCTCACTCTCAGGATGGATCAAAGGTCTTCTCGACAGACACCATCAGCTCAGCAACTGGATCGGCAAAGAGAGACCTCCAAGCTTCTGGCTCACTGGTTTCTTCAACCCACAAGGTTTCCTGACTTCCATGAAGCAAGAAGTCACCAGACAGAGGAAGGCTCAGAACTGGTCACTTGATGAAGTACAGTACAGTTCTGAGGTTCTCAAGGAGATCATTCAAGGTGATGACGGAAGAATCGAAGGAAGACAAGTCAGTCCACCACAAGAGGGAGTCTATATCCATGGTCTCTTCCTTGAAGGAGCTGGCTGGAACAGAGGTGAGAGAAGACTCGAAGACTCCAACCCTAAGGAGCTCTACTACCAGTTCCCAATCCTTCACGTTTCTGCTGTGAGTACCGCTGTTCCAACTGGAGGACCAGCTGGAGCTGGAGCTGCCGCCAGACAAAGGGCTGCAGATGCAGAGAAGCTCCTGTATCAATGCCCAGTCTACGTCTACCCAAAGAGAAACGACAAGTACCTGATCACCAGATGCGGTTTGAAGGCTGAAGCAGCTGGAGCTCCATCCAATCCAAACAAGGGACTTACAGCGCCAATGAAATGGAAACTCTGCGCTGTCGCTCTTCTCTGCTGCAAGGACTCATGAACAAAGAAACTCTTCGGAGAGGATCTTGCAA
>Ga0075488_1015810_pt1 | contig 14057 bp, 18 predicted proteins | sample DEB08_RNA2_7_FD_73464 | JGI IMG/M metagenome (GOLD analysis project Ga0075488, IMG submission 73464) | Aqueous microbial communities from the Delaware River and Bay under freshwater to marine salinity gradient to study organic matter... | ecosystem: Environmental > Aquatic > Marine > Coastal...
AAAAGACAAGACTGATTAAACAACTATAACAAGTTGATAGAATATGTAAGCCTTGTTAGCGAAGAAGGACGGGCTCACCCACGAGGAGTTCATCGTCCAGAAAGCTGTAGTATACTTCGGCATGTCAAAGAAAATCAAAGACGAAGCCAATGAGAAAATTTTTAGCGACGAAAACAAGTCCGCGATCACGGACTTCACGCTAGGTTCCGAGTTCCTTTGGATCACTATGACCAGCTCGGACATGATCACTTTTTAGACGTCGCCACCCGACCCCAAGAGCGTCAAGAGGAAGGCTCTCTTGTTGATCAAGGCACGCCAGGAGGAAGGTGATGACGACGATCCCGATGTCAGGTTCCCCACCGGCATCGAGAATGAGGTCGTCTTCATGGAAATCACAGGAAAGACCCTCCAGAATCTGTACTCATCCTGCAAGGAAGTCTTCCTGCCAGTTTTGGGAAACCCTCTGAATCAGATCGGCTGGTCCGACTTGGTGAGCAAGGACCTCATGGACAAGTTCCACCAGTTCCTCGCCAACACCGAAGTCACCCTTGGTCTGGTTGAGGGCAAGACCTCGCTGCCTCTTCCCCCTTCTGATGTCACTCAGAACGAGAAGACCAGCTCCAAGGACAAGGCCGCCGTGCTCGAGGGTGCCATCAGCCACTGGACTAAACAGATCAAGGCTGAGCTCCGCAAAGACCCAGAGCAGGCCCTCAAGAAGGCCAACCACCCAGACCCGACCACTGAGCTCGAGTTCTGGAAGAACAAGAGTGCCAACCTGAACTCGATCTGCGAACAACTCGCTGGCGAGCGCATCAAGAAGGTCCTCAAGTTCCTCGAGCAGAACAAGTCCACTCAAACCAGTGCCTTCAGCAAGCTTCAGAAAGAAGTTCATATTGCCAGGATCGAAGCTGACGAGAACTACAAGTTCCTCCAGACTCTCGAGAAGCACATCTACAAGCTGAATGATACCTCTCTTGAGCTTCCCGAGGTCGCTGAGGTCTTCGTCCCTATCATGCACACAATCCTGCTGATCTGGACCTACTCTCAGCACTACAACACTCCAGCACGCCTTCTCGTCCTCATCCGCGAGATCTGCAACGCTATCATCTCTCAGTGCCGCCAGCAAGTCGACTCTGAGAAGATCTTCGGCGCAATCAAGAACGAGGACCCAGGCGATGCTCACAACAAGCTCATGATGTGCATGGACTTCTGCGCCAAGTTCAAGGAGGCCTACTACGACCACAAGGCCCAGAGCAAGAACGCCTGGAAGATCACGCCAAGCGCCCTCTTCGTCAGACTTGACGCCTTCATCGAGAGATGCCAGGACATCATGCAGCTGACGCAGACCATCCAACAGTTCAACAAGCTGAAGAAGATCGAGATCGGTAACACCAAGGGTAAGGCTATGAGCGCTGCTGTCGTCACCATAGAAGCAGAGTTCACGAACGCCGTCGAGACCTTCATGCTCGTCGACTACGATGTCATGGAAATCGAGGAGAAGAGATTCACTGACGACTTCTTCAAGTTCAGACAGAGAATCAAGGAGCTCGAGCGCAGACTTGCCAGCATCTTGACTCAGTCCTTCGATGACTGCGACGTCCTCGTTGGAAAGTTCAAGCTCTTGGAGTCCTTCGAGGGTCTTCTCACCAGAGAGATCATCGCGGACGAGCTTGAGAAGAAGCAAATCACACTGCTTGAGCTGTACAAGTTAGACTTGAAAATCGTCGGACAGATCTTCCAAGAGGGACGCGTGCTTGTCGACAAACTCGACGAAAACTCGCCTATTTCGAGCAACATGCCCCCTATCTCCGGTGCCATCAACTGGACTACAGGTCTCTTTGAGCGTATCAAGGATCCTATGGAAAGACTACAGGGACTCTCTCAATCGCTTCAGGACCGTGAAGAATACAAGGACGTTGTAAAGCTCTACAACTCGCTGCGTAAGAACCTTGATGAGTTCAACATGAACAAGATCGACGAGTGGGAGCGTGGCGTCGAGGAAAACACCGAGGACCAGCTTAACAAGTTCCTGCTGGTGCGTGAGGAGACTGAGCTCGCCGAGGAAGGCTTCATCCGCGTCAACTTTGATCCAATCCTGGTCAGATACCTCCGTGAAGTCAAGTACCTTCAGATCCTCGATATCCCAGTCCCAGACAGAGCAGGCAACCTCTTCGCCAAGGTGGACACCTACAGAAGATGGACGGGCCGTCTTGACCTGATCGTTGAGATGTATAACAATATCATTGCGACCCTGCTCCCTGTCGAGAAGCCTCTCATGATGGAGCGTATCCAAAAGATGAACAAGGCTCTCCAGTCTGGTATCGACACTCTCAAGTGGAACTCTGATAACATCGATCCTTTCATCAACCAGGCCATGGGCATCGTCACCGAAGTCGACGAGCTCGTCAAGAAGATGAAAGAGAACGTCAGCAAGATGATTGAGATCATGAACCAGTGGAGCGAAACCCCTCTCTTCCAGCGCAAGAACAGAACTCAGCCTCCCGAGGATGTTGAGACCTTCCACAATGCCTCTGTTGTCGCCAGATTCGACATAATCAAAGGTGAGGGTAAAGAAATCCACAAGCTAATGAAAGACACTGTGGACAATGTGCGACCTGCCAACAAGAAGTCAATTGAGTGGCTCTCCTACGTCGACTACGTCAATGGTCTCGTCATCGAAGGTATCACAAACGGTATTGATTCATCTATGACCTACCTGGCCGAGCAGATCTCTATTGCCTACAACCAGCACAACTTGCTCGCACCCATCTTCGACATCAAAGTCGCTCTTGCCGACCGCGCCGTGCAATTCGATCCATCCATCGGCTGCAACGAGCAGGGCAACGGTATTCGCGACATCATCAACCTAATTGTTGAGCACTTCATTTCGCTTGCCATTCAGATGCCTGCCAGACTTGACTCACCAACTGGTGATTATCTTGTCGAGATCAAGGATCAATTCCAGCTCTTTGGTACTATTCAACGCATCACGAACAACTTGGACGAGATTGAGAAGGCGTCTGCTGACTTCCTTGATCAATACTCTGACATCGCGTTCCTCTGGGAAAAGGACTTGGAGGCATCATTCCAAGAGTTCCTGAACAGTGGACCCGATCTCCGAGACATCTTCCTTGAGAACCTAAAGAAGATGAAGGAGGAGAACAACTTGGAAGATGAGCAAATTGAGATGGAGATTGAGAACTTCGATGCCATGTCAAGGAAGATCCTTGATAGTGTTATCACCAAGCAGCCTCCTCTTGAGGTGTTTGATGCCGAAATCACTCGCCTTTACGAATACAAACAGCGCATCGCAAGAATCCCACCAACTGCTGACATCGGCTGGTTGAAGGTGAACTCCAGCCCTCTGATCAAGGAGCTTTCCACGATCATCAACAGCTGGATCGACAGATACACTTCCTTCCTTTATGATAACACTACCAAACAGATGAAGAACATCTAGGACTTCGTTACTGAGGTCCAGCAAGGCATTAAAGTGATCCCTAAGGATCTTAACAATGCCCGGGACAAAGAACTCCTGACCAAGGTCATGACACACTTGCGTGACGTCACCCAAATCAAGGAGCAAACTGTCGAGCGCTTCCCTAACCTCAGGGACACCATCCAGCTTCTTAAGAAGCACAACGTTGATGTGAGCGTGAGCAAGGGCGTCGACCTTCTTGTGACAATCGAAAACTCTAGAACAGCTCTTGAGGACACCGCTGACAACGCTCTCGGCCCCATCAAGGAAGCCATTCTTCCCCTCCAGTCCAAAGAGTCCGACAACGTTAAGACACGCGTTCGTCAATTCCAGATCAAAGTGCTCAACTACAGACAGGAGTTCCAATCGGCACTCCCATACGGTAAGACCGAGACTAACTCTGAGGAGATCAACAACTCTTACATGAAGATCGGCGAATACTTCGACAAGACTTGCCAGATGGAGGAAGAGGCCAAGGAGCTTCAGACCTTGGAACAACTATTCGAATTGCAGAGAACCAAGCAAAAGGAGCTCGTTGACTGCAAGAACGAACTCGTACAGCTCAAGCAAATGTGGGATCTCATCTCTATCATCGATGGCCAGTTCGAGTCCTGGAAAGAAACTCTCTGGGACAACATCGATGCCGAGAATCTTGAGACACTCCTCAAGAACATGAAGCAAAACCAGACTGCTCCATAGCTCGCTCAAAACAAAGACATCAAGAACTATAAAGCGTTCATGGCGCTGAACGACCGTGTCAAGAACATGGACGTCATCAGACCTCTTATCTCGCAGCTTCACTCCGAGTTTATGCAGCCACGTCACTGGAAAAAGCTCAATGGTATCTGTGGAAAGATTGTCAACAGAGACGACCCTAGGTTCTGCCTCCGTGACATTATTGACCTCGAGCTGTACAAATATGCTGAAGATGTCAATGAGCTCGTCGAAGGCGCCCAGAAAGAAGCTGGTATTGAGAAGAAACTTACCGGTATTGTTGATTATTGGGGTGACTCAACCGTGCTCTTCTTCAAGGAGTACAAAGACACTAAGGTGCTTGACACTGCAGGTCTCGAAGAAATCGTTGAAAACGTTGATCTCCATTCAATGGACTTGATGACAATGAACGCTTCAAAGGACTCAGAGGAGTTCAAACCTCAGCTGCTCAAGTGGCAGAAGACCCTCAAGACAATCGACCAGGTGCTCACACTCTGGGTTAAAGTTCAAAAGCAATGGACCAGACTTGAGCCAATCTTCCTCGCATCAGAGGATATTCGTGCCCAGTTGCCCGAAGACACCAAGAGATTCGAGAAGGTCGATGCTGAGTGGAAGGGACTTATGGGCGACGCCAGCGATGATCCAGGTGTCGTCAACGCAACCAACACTGAAGGCAGAGACAAGATCCTTGAGGAATTTATTGCAGAGATCGATCTTTGCGAGAAGGCCTTGAACGAGTACCTCGAACAGAAGAAGAAGATCTTCCCTCGTTTCTACTTTGTTTCCAACCAGGCCCTGCTCGATATCCTCTCCAACGGTAACAACCCAGAGAAGGTTAACGAGTACATCAGCGATTGCTTCGATGGCATGAAGAACATGAAATTCATCGAGGAGGGCAACCGCCCATACAGAACGGCTCAAGGTATGTTTGCCAAGGATGGCGAATATGTTGCATTCTAATCACCATTCACTTGCATGAATGCCGTCGAGAACTACTTGTGTGATCTTGAGAAGAAAATGCAGGACACTCTTAAAGCAATTATCCTAACTGCCAAAGATACCACAGATGACTGGAATGTAGACAATCCCAGAGAACTCTGGTTGGATGGCTACTGTGCCCAGCTCGCTCTCTTGGCTACTCAGATTGTCTGGACTGAGGAGACCATCCGTACTTTTGATGATCTCGAATCTGGTTCAGAATCTGCCATGAAGGAATTCCTTCAGCTGATCAAGAATCGTATTTCGAAGCTTATTTCGAGAGTCAGAGGACAACTCAATATGGAGGCTCGTGTCAAGGTCATCACGATCATTACCATTGATGTGCACTCCAGAGATGTGATCAAGAAGTTCGTTGATTAGAGGATCGTCGAACAGTCTCATTTCGCATGGACATCTCAACTTAAATTCGGTATGGAGAAGAGATATCCTAAGGATGAAATCAAGTCAGTCGTTGCCACTATCTGCGATTGGAAGACTTGGTACAACTATGAATTTATTGGAAATACTGGAAGACTTGTTATCACTCCTCTTACTGATAGATGCTACATCACCTTGACTTAGGCTCTCAACTTGTCAATGGGTGGTGCACCTGCTGGCCCCGCTGGTACCGGTAAGACTGAGACTACCAAGGATTTGGGTCGTGCTCTCGGTCTCCAAGTCGTCGTCTTCAACTGCTCTGATCAGATGAACTACACTGGTATGGGTCTGATCTTTATGGGACTGTCTCAGGCTGGCTCCTGGGGTTGCTTCGATGAGTTCAACCGTATCAAGATTGAAGTACTTTCTGTCGTCTCGACGCAGGTCAAGATCTGCCTTGATGCTATCAAGAGACTGAAATAAAACCCAGCAAACAACATGTTCATCTTCGATGAAGACTCCATCCAGATGAAACTTACTGCTGGCTACTTCATTACTATGAACCCAGGTTACGCTGGTAGAACTGAATTGCCCGAGAACTTGAAGGCTCTGTTCAGATCATGCGCTATGGTCGTTCCCGATATCGTTCTTATTTGCGAGAACATGCTTATGGCTGAAGGTTTCGAGGAAGCCTAGGACTTGTCCAAGAAATTCATGACGCTCTACTCGCTCGCCAAATCACTTCTCTCCCAGCAGATCCATTACGATTGGGGTCTCAGAGCCGTCAAATCCGTCTTGAGATAAGCTGGTGGCCTCAAGAGAGAGGACCCAGATGGTAGCGAATACGAGATTCTTATGAGAGCTCTTAGAGATTTCAACTTGCCCAAGATTGTTGTTGATGACCGTAAAATCTTCAAGGATCTCATTAACGATCTTTTCCCCAACATGGACCCACCAAGAGCCCAGAACGAGGCTCTTGAGGTTGCTTGTCAGGAAGTTGCAGTAAAAGCTGGAAGATAGCCAGAAGATGGCTACATCCAGAAGTGCGTCGAACTTGCTGAAATTCTTGTTGTTCGTCACTGCATGTTCGTTATTGGTACTCCAGGTGTCGCAAAGACCGCCATTTGGAAGAACATGGCTGAGGCTTTCTGCCACATTGGCCACGAGACTATTTATGATATTGTAGATCCAAAGGCTGTCACCTCAGATGAGCTCTTTGGTTGCATGAACGTTAAGACCAAAGAATGGAGAGATGGCGTACTCTCTGTCATGATGAGAGACATGAACAAGTGCCAGGGTAAGTTCAAGAATACCCAAAAGTACAAATGGGTCATTCTTGACGGTGATGTCGATCCCATGTGGATTGAATCGCTCAATACTGTAATGGACGACAATAAGGTGCTTACGTTAGTCTCTCAGGAGCGTATCCCTCTTACCCCATCGATGAGACTGATCATTGAGGTAGCACACCTGAGAAATGCCACTCCTGCTACCGTCTCTCGTGGAGGTGTCCTTTTCGTCAACGAGACTGATATCGGCTGGAGACCATACATCGATACATGGTTGGCCAAGTACAAGAATGTCAAGAAGGACGAAATCGCTGTCACCTCTTTCACTCTGTACCTGACCCAGTACTGTGGTGAAGCCTACTTGGAGGACTTGAAGCATCGTGAAAAGATCGCTCCTACTTGCGATATGGGAAGCTTCATGACCCTTGTTTGCATCATTGACTACCAATACAATAACTTCTATGAGACTAAGGAGAACTAAGAGATCTTGAAACGCCTCAAGGAGAACACTGAGACCTTCCAAGACAATCTTAAGATCATCTATGAAGGTTTCTTCTCATTCGCTTTCATGTGGGCCTTTGGTGCCACTCTCTCTGAAGACAGAATCAGCTTCAACGGCTAGATGCGCTCAATGTGCAAAGTCAAGATCCCAGAGGGAGGCATGTGCTTCGATTACTACTTCAGTCCAAACACGCTCCAATATGAGCCCTGGACTGAGAAGGTCAGGCCATTTGAAGGTGACTTTGATGGTCTCTTCTAAAACTTGGTCGTACCAACGGCTGAGACAACAAGACAGTTTTACTTGCTCGACGTCCACAGATCAATCGACAAGGCTCTTCTCTACATTGGTACTGCCGGTACTGGTAAGACCACGATTATCAAGGACTACTTTAACACTCTTGATGCAGAGAAGTGCATCAATGCAACCATGAACTTTAACTCTTACACCGACTCTAAAGCTCTCCAAGTTGTCCTACAGGGCAACGTTGACAAGCGTTCAGGTAAAATTCTCGGACCTGCCGCCGGTAAGCATCTCGTCTTCTTCATGGACGATCTGAATATGCCTACCGTTGATAACTTCGGTACTCAATCTCCTCTCTGCCTCATCCGACAGATCATCGACTATGAGATTATCTTCGATAGAGAGCATCTCGAAGAACAGTACATCCTCAAGGATATCATGTTCGCTGCCTGCATGAACCCTAAGAGCGGTTCCTTCTATGTTGACTTGAGAACCACAAGACATTTCACATAGATCATGCTTGGAACACCCGAGAAGGACATCCTTCTCACCATCTACCAGCAGATGATGACTAAGCACTTTTAAAACTTCGATGCACCAAATATCACTATTGCACCCAAACTCATTACAGCTACTGTCGCTGTTTTCATGGGTCTAGCTATGTCACCTCAGTTTGCCCCAACTGCCATCAAGTTCCACTATCAGTTCAACATGAGAGATGTGGCAAAGATCACTCAAAACTTGATGCTGGCACAGCCTACCTCTTACAAAGGCAATCCTTTGGGCTTGGCTCGTATGTGGGCCCACGAGTGCCAAAGAGTCTGGCTCGATAGACTGCTATTCCCAGAGGATATCTCTGCTTACATGAACTTCATGAGGAACGGTCTCAAAGAGCTCGTTGAGTTCAAAGAAGAACAAATCTTTGAAGAACCACTCATCTACACCTCATTCATTGCAATGTGCAAGGGTCATGAGCCTTCATATAAGCCAGTTGAGGAAATGGATGAACTTAAACAAGTTCTTGAGGCTAAACTTGCTGAATACAACGAATCTGTCTCAGTCATGGATCTTGTGCTTTTCAACCAGGCTATGGAACATATTTCAAGAATTGCAAGAATTTTATTCCAGCCTTGCGGTAATGGACTTCTTGTCGGTGTGGGAGGCTCTGGTAAGCAATCACTTTCCAAACTCACAGCATTCATCCTCGGACAAGATGTCTTCAGAATCGTTGTCGCTTCAAACTACGGACTTGCCGATTTGAAGACAGATATTCAGACTCTGTTCATGAAGACTGGTGTGCAGGGACTCGAAATGCTTTTCTTGTTAACTGACTCACAGATTGTTGATAACAAGTTCCTGGTCTACATCAATGATATCCTGTCAGCCGGTTACATCCCTGAGCTCTTTGCTCCCGATGAAATCGACACAATCCTCGGCAAGATTCGAGGTGAAGCCAAATCTGTTGGTGTACTTGACGCTCCAGAGCATCTTATGACTTTCTTCATTAACAAGGTTAGAAAGAACCTACACATGGGTCTTTGCTTCTCGCCCGTCGGTGACGCTTTCAGATTCAGAGCGAGACAATTCCCTGCCCTTATCAACTGCACATCAATCGATTGGTTCCATGCTTGGCCAAGAGATGCATTGGTTGGCGTCGCAAACAGATTCCTCAGCAAGATTGAGTTCCCAAGTGATGAAATCAGGGAAGCAATTGCAAACCACATGGCCAACGTGCATTTGTCCATCGATGAAGCCAACAACGAGTTCAAAGCACGTGAGCGTAGATTTAACTACACAACTCCCACATCCTTCCTTGAGTTAATCAGCTTCTACGACAAGCTACTCAATGAGAAGCAAGGAGCAATTATTGATGATATCGCACGTCTAGAGAGAGGCCTCTCAACGATGACGGAGACTACTAACAAGGTCGATATCCTTAAAGAGAAACTCGTCCTGACTATGGAGAACGTCCAAGTTGAAGAGAAAAACACAGATGAACTTATCATTATTGTCAATCAAGAAGCTGAAGCTGCAGCTAAAGAGTAAGCCATTGCCCAAGAGTAAGAAGATGCAACAAACATTATTGCAAATGCAGCTTAAGCTAAGATGGACGAAGCCACAAAATAACTTAAGGCTGCAATTCCAGCTATGGAGGCTGCCGAAGCCGCTGTTGATTGTCTTTCTGTCAAGGCTATTGTTGAATTCAAATCTTTCACAGCACCTCCTCCAGGTACTGAGATCGTCACTAGAGCCATTCAGATCCTGAAGGGTGTTACAAACAAGAAACAACTGCAAGATTGGGGTGCCTAGCAGAAGATGATGAACCCTCCTGCTAACTTCTTGGAGTCCCTGAAAAGCTTCGCCAAGGATGATATTACAGAAAAGCAGAAGTCTGACTTGAAGACACCTGAAATTCTAAACAATCCAATCTTCACTTACGAGATTATGCTCAAGAAGTCATCAGCCGCTGCTAACCTCGCTAATTGGGTTATCAATATTATCAAGTATCACGATATCTATGTCGTTGTTGAGCCTCTCAAGCTTGAAGCTCAGGCCTCTCAGAAGGAAGCTGAAGAGAAGATGGAAGAACTTAGAGTTGTTTAGGAGAGAGTCGCAGGCATTATCGCTCAAGTGAACGAGCTCAAGGCAAAGCTTGCCGAAGCTGAAGCCAAGAAAGAAGCTGTCGTCGCTACTGCTACCAACCTTCAACAATCACTCGATCTTGCCAACCGTCTCGTTAACGGTCTCGCAGACGAGAATGTCAGATGGCAAAACAATGTCGTTACGTTCCAAAAAGAGAAGTTGACTATGATTGGTAATACTTTGCTCTCTGCCGCGTTCGTCTCATACATTGGACCATTCTCATTCTCTTTTAGAAACGGTTTATGGTTAGATACATGGCTACCTAACATTGCTGAGCTTAAGATTCCCTACACTGAAGGAGTTGATCCTCTCTAAATTCTCTCCACTCCTTCTCAGCAAGCCGTGTGGGCCGCATAAGGTCTCCCCGCTGACAGAGTTTCCATTGAGAACGCTGCTGTCGTTGTCTCATGCAGCAGATACCCATTGCTCATCGACCCTCAGCTTCAGGGTATTAAGTGGATCAGAGGAAAAGAGTCTGAGGGCATGGTCTCAATCACACTCACACAGCAACACTGGCAGAAGAAGGTCGAATTGGCCGTAAGCACTGGTCAAGTCCTCATGATCGACGGTATTGGTCAAGAAATTGATGCTGTTTTGGACCCATTGCTGTCTCGTCAATTCATTAAGAAAGGCAAGATGCTCCTCGTCAAGCTCGGTGCCGAGGAAGTAGAGGTCGCCAACTCTTTCAAACTTTACTTGCAGACCAAGTTGATTAATCCTCACTATAAACCCGAAACGGCCGCTCAGTGCACAATTGTCAACTTCATTGTCACTGAAGGAGGTCTTGAGGACCAGCTTCTTGCCATGGTCGTTCGTGTAGAGAAGCCCGAACTTGAAGCCAAGAAAGAGAACTTAACCAAGGAACAACAGGACTTCATTATTCAGCTGGCTCAGCTTGAAGCTGATTTGCTCCACAAGTTGGTTAGCGCAGATCCAGAGACAATTCTTGAGAACGTAGCGCTCATTGAACAGCTCGAAGTAACCAAGGAAACTTCGACAATCATTCAAGAGAAGCAGATTCAAGCCAAGATTACTGAGAAAGAGATTAACGAGTCAAGAGAATCCTATCGTCCAGTCGCTGCTGAGGGCGCCATGCTCTACTTCTTGCTGATCCAACTTTGGATTATCGACCACATGTACCAATACTCTCTCGAATCTTTCTAGAACTTCTTCTTCAAGGCTATCGAGAAGACAGAAGAATAAGAAGAGACTGATCAACGAGTACAGCTTCTGATCCTCATGATCCGTATTGTCATCTACCAGTGGGTCTCCCGTGGTCTCTTCGAACGCCACAAGCAAATCTTCCTCTCTCAGCTCACCTTCAGACTTATGTAGAAGTAGATTGTCGAAGTCAATTACACTGTTCAGCAGATGTCATTCCTCATTAACTGCCCCATCAGCTCTGCTGTGGCTAACCCACTAAAGAAGTGGCTCCCAGATAAAGCCTGGTACTCGATCCAGAAGCTTATTGAGATTGAAGGCTTCGAGCAATTCGCCACTAACTTGTCAAAAGACGCCCCTGCGAGATTCCAGATGTGGTATAATGAGCTCGATCCAGAGGATCGTGCTCTGCCTCTCGAATGGAGATCCCTCGAGGCACAGCCCTTCCAGAAGCTACTGGTTGTGCGCTGCATGAGACCAGATCGTGTTACAACGGCCCTCAACAACTTCATTCGAAATACTCTACCAAAGGGTGGCGACTTCGTCGACTGTGATGCTGCACTCAGTTCTATTGGTGTGCTTGAGCTCGCTTTCCAAGACTCCTCATCCATCACACCAATCTTCTTCATCCTGTCACCAGGTGCCAACCCAGTCAAGGATGTCGAGTCACTCTGCATCAAGGAGAAGATGGATCCAATAAAGCACTTGCATACCATTGCGCTTGGTCAGGGTCAAGACGTCGTTGCCAATGCTAAACTTGACATGGCTCACAAAGAAGGCCATTGGGTCATGCTCCAGAATGTCCATCTTATGCCAGACTTCTTGCGTGAGTTAGAAAAGAGGCTTGCTGCATTCGCACTTGAAGGCTCTGACCCATAATTCAGACTCTTCCTCACCTCAGATCCATCTAAGGATATTCCTATCGGCCTGCTCGAAAGATCCATCAAGCTGACAAACGAGCCTCCTGCCGGCCTTAAGGCTAATTTGCTCAGAGCCTTCACCTTCTTTATCCGTGAGGAGTTCGAAGAGAAGGACACCAAGGTCAAGACTATCCTCTTCTCGCTCTGCTACTTCCATTCGATGATGCTCGAAAGAAGAAAATTCGGATCTAAGGGCTTTAACATGATGTATCCATTCTCCATTGGTGACTTGAGAGACTCTGCTATTGTCCTTCAAAACTATCTTGACTAGAACGCTGCCAGCGGTAAGATCCCTTGGGATGATCTGAGATACATTTTCGGTGAAATCATGTATGGTGGCCATATCGTCGATGACTTGGACAGAGTATTCTGCTCAGGCTTCCTCCTTAATCTTATGAATGACACCCTTCTTGATGAAGCAAATATGTTCCCCTTCACAGACAACAAGGTGGTATTCAAGTGCCCAGCACCAACCACTTACGAGAAATACATTGAGTATATCGAGCAGGAACTGCCTCCTGAGACTCCTCTAGCCTTCGGTATGCATCCCAACGCTGAAATCGATTTCAGAACTACCCAGTGCGAGGCTCTATTCCGCATGCTCGTCGAATTGCAACCAAAAGACACTGGCGCCGGTGAAGGTGGCGGAGACACCGTTCAGTCGAAGTGTGCTGAATTCATGGGCCGTGTCGCTGATGAAGCTCAGCTCGACTAGAACAAGCCAAACGTTGAGGATATCCTTAGCAAGCTCTCGGAGGAAGACCGTAGACCTTATCAGAATGTTTTCATCCAAGAATGCGAAGTTATCTGCGTCCTGATTAAGGAGATCATTAGATCACTCGCTGAAATCGAGTTAGCCAACAAGGGTGAGCTCACCATGACCGAGCAAATGGAAAGACTCATGGGTGAGATCTTCATTAACAAGGTGCCTGTCACCTGGATGAAATACTCCTTCCAATCGACTAGATCTCTCGGTTCATGGCTTGACAACATCAAACAACGTCTCGAACAGCTTAACAGCTGGAAGGAGGACCCAACCAAGGAGCCATACATCACCTTCATCAACAGACTTTACAACCCACAGTCCTTCTTGACGGCCGTCAAGCAGGTCACTGCTAGAAGAGACACCATCGAGTTGAACAAACTCTACATCCAGACTGAGGTGCAGAAGAAGATGTACTGGGAGACTAACGACCTTCCAAAGAAGCAGTACGGCGATGGTGCCTACGTCTTCGGTTTCCAGGTCGAAGGTGCCCGTTGGGACGCGTCTGGCGGCCTCGAAGAGTCCGAGCCTAAGAAGCAATTCTCCGTCGTGCCCGTCGTAAATTGCAAGCCTCAACAGGTTGTCGAGGGCAAGGAAGAGAAGGGTGTCTATCAGTGCCCTGTGTACATGAACGAGTCAAGAGGCAAGACCTACGTCTTCCTTGCACAGCTCAAGACCAAGCACCCACCACTCAGATGGGTACTCGCCGGTGTCGCCATGATCCTCGATGTCGAGGGCGTCTCCGATGCTTTCCCATTCGGAAAGGAACCAGCCGCGTGAGGAGCGAACCCCGCTCTCAAAAGACACACACCATCTCAGTCATGTATCAACATTACGATAGCACAATGAAGTTCTGCCTTGGCCGCTTGTTTGTCGAGACTAACACCCTCGTCCAAATGGCTGGCTGACTCATTCAGTGCTGATTGTATGCTGATGCAAAACAGAGAAGGTAAACCTTTTTATTGCTTTTCGATAAAGAGATGAACTCCAT
>Ga0075488_1007612_pt1 | contig 13440 bp, 18 predicted proteins | sample DEB08_RNA2_7_FD_73464 | JGI IMG/M metagenome (GOLD analysis project Ga0075488, IMG submission 73464) | Aqueous microbial communities from the Delaware River and Bay under freshwater to marine salinity gradient to study organic matter... | ecosystem: Environmental > Aquatic > Marine > Coastal...
CCTTCACATGGCAAAGATACGCTCACAGCAATCGAAGTGGTTAACGCTCCTCATCCTCACTACAGGATGGTTTGCTACCACAAATGCGGCTCTCACAGAGAGCTCAAAGCATCAAGATCATGAGAGTCTCATCGATGAACTCGTGAATCCAGAACAGAAGCACTACGCTTCCGAGAACGCGCTCCAGTATCTAAATATCTATCCCCGGCAGCAAGCCGCGGAGAACTATTTAACAAACAACTACACCATCGGTGGAGTCCAGGTAACCAACGCCACTCTCGACCTCAACTCCCCGTACTCTGTTGTTAACGAATACAACTGCACTGGATGCTCCTACTACTTCACCTCTTACCACACCATGCTGTAGTTCGCTTCCTATGACCCAGATATGTCTTTCAACTTCATGAACGTGACGACTGAGTAGACCTACAGTGAACTTTCAATGTCAACGACCTACGACTAAGAGCAATCCATCACGGGAACTTGGGCCAGTGACATCTGGGCCAGCATCGACCCCTTCACGGCTGACTCTGCCCGCCTGTCATTCTTCTTGGCCAGCGAGGTCCCAGAGCTCCGCTCGACCTTCGGATACGCCCAAGTTATCGGACTCGGTCTACCCAGCGCAGCAGTACCAGCTGAAAAGGTTCCCTCAGGATACTCGTTTATTAATCAGCTTTATCAGACTGGGCAGATCAACTCAGCCAGAGTTAGAATGAGATATGGACTGAACTCCCCCACCCAGGTACAGTTCGGCTACGACATCGTCTCGATGCAACAGACCATCAGAGGCTTCCTCTCCCCATCGATCCCAAACATGGACAACAGCGTCCTCTAGGGCTGGGGTCTCGACTTCGAGAGAATAGTCTACAATAACAACACCGACTTGCACGCCAGGCCCTCCAAGGCCCTTTTCATCAACAGTCCCTTCCTCTGGATGCCTGACTACGTCTTTGGCCTGCTTGAGTCGATGCTTCCCTCCTCCTTCTCGAAGGGAACCTCCACCCACTTCTACAGCACCTAGGATATGAGCGACTGCGCGATCGCCCAAGACACATTCCAAAACCTCACCTTCACCATGTCCGGCTACAATTTCACCATCCCTTCCTCCGCCTACGTCGTCAACGCGACTCAGGAGAACGAGTGGGCTGAGCTTTTCCAAGACGACAAGTGCGTCTTCATGATCATGCCCCACTACTTTGAGTCTGACCAATACATGGTTGGTCTCGGCCAGGGCTTCCTGTGGCAGTACTTCGCCGAGTTCGACTTTGACACCACCTCAATGCACTTCGGAGTCAACTACTATGCCGAATAAGAGACCAGCATGGAGATGCTCAACTATACTGCTCCCAATGCCACCGGCACCGCAACCCTCGAGATCCACCCTCGACAGCAGAAGGCTGAGAACTACCTCACGACCACCGAATTCACAATTGGAGGACAGACCGTCACTAACGCTACTATTGACATCAACAGCCCCTATACCCTTGTCAACGACCTCTCATGCATCCATTGTGCCATTTATCAGAACTCCAGCACCCCAGTTGTCGACTTCGCCACATACAACTACACTGCCTCCTCTACCTTCATGGACCTCAACCTTGCCTTTGCTCCCATCCTTCGAGTTGAGACTCTCTACGATCATGCTCAGAACGTCGAGGGCTTCTGGGGCAGTGACATCTGGATGAACCTCGACGTCAACAACCAACTTACTTCAGAACTCTCCTTCTTCGTCGTGACCAGCGTTGACAATGTCCTTGATACCTTTGGCTATGCTGAGGTTATCGGTCTTGGAAGAGCCGGTGAGGAGGCGATTGTTCCTGGAGGATCCTCCATAATTAGCAATTTATATTATAACTCACAGATCAACGATATGTTTGTGAGTCTTGACTACTCCTGGAGGACTGAGACAACTATCTAACTCGGAAACGACATGAGCAAGCTCAACGCTGCTTATACCACCGGCTCCTCTACCATGTTCAACTCTTCTACAGAGAAGATCAGACAAGGATGGATGCTCGATATGCAGAGCTTCAGCTGGGGCCACTCTGAGCTCGACGCTAACGCGACCCAGGCAGTCCTTATGTCCAACTACCTATTCCTAACGGTCCCAGAGTTCGTCTATGATACGATTGTAAACCAACTTCCTGCTGGCTTTGAACAAAAGTCTCAGGGCATGAACACCTACTGGTACACTAACGATACTACCGCTTGCGCTCAGGGACAGGCTGCTCAAGCCCCCATCACCTGGACAATCAACGGATATAATTTCACTATTCCTCCTGAGGCTTACGTCGTGAACTTCATGGACGGAACTCCAGGTGTCACTCACCTCTTCAACATGGAGCACTGCGTCCTTATGGTCCAGCCAACCTGGTTCGAAGACACCAACGCTTATGGCCTCGGAGATGCCTTCCTTTGGTAATTCTTCACCCAGCTCAACTACACTTCAGGAGATATCGGCTTCCAGGTTAACGCCAATGCCGAAGCTGGAACCATGCTTGGCCCAGTCCCCGCCCCTCTCGGCTTCCTCGACTTCTTCCCTAACCAGGTGAACCCAGAGAATCTCGTGACCAACGACTGGCTCATCGGAAGAGAATACGCCATCAATGCTACCCTTGACTTCAACTCTCCAATCACTGTCGTTAACAACGTCAACTGCACTCACTGCTACGTCGCCGGCAACACCACAATCTACTATAAGTTCGCTACCTATAACAGCAGTGACTCTTCCACCTGGCTCGACCTCTCTGATGTTTACCCTATGACATCGGTTGAAATGGCCACCACATATGACGGTATCGCTACCCTTGGCGGTATCTGGGGCCAAGATAACTGGATTAACACCGTTAACGTCAACAACCCAATCAAGTCTGACTTGACCTTCTTCTATGCCGATTACTTCCCTGCTATTTCAGCCACCTATGGCTATGATTCCGTTATCGGTCTCGGTCTAGCTTCTCAGTCCGATGTCGTCCCTGAGGGAAGTAACTTTGTTCAGAGACTCTTCGATGGTGGATTCATCAACGAGAGAGTTGCTAGACTGTCCTACGGATGGGATCAGCCCACCCAGGTCCAGCTTGGAAGAAACGATCCTTCCTTCCCCAACACCTACACTGGAAACCTCGTTGATTTCACCCCTGCCAGCAATGCAAACCTTCAAGGATGGGGTCTCGATATCGAGAGCCTCACCTATGGTTCCTCAAACTTGAACATCTTGGAAGGAACTACCGCTTCATTCGTGATGAGCCCCTTCATCTGGATTCCTGACCAGGCCTTCTATGAGCTCGAAGCTCAGCTCCCAGCCAGTTTCATGAAGAACACTGCCACTTAGTACTGGTACTCGAACAGCACTCTTGATTGCGCTCAAGTCCAGGGCACTTGGTAACCTCTCACCTTCGTTATGGGAGGCTACAACTTCACGATTCCAGCTGATGCCTACGTCATTGACTTCAACAATACTGCTTATAACACCTAGTATTTCGCCGACAACAAGTGTGTTCTGTTGCTTCAGCCAGCCTACTGGGAAGATCACCCCAACATCGGTCTCGGTTATGCCTTCCTCTGGCAGTACTATGCTGAATTGAGCTGGGACAACATGATGATCAGTCTCGGTGTAAGCGTTCACGCTAACACTGGCACTTCTCTCGTTCAAAACACCTGGACTCCCCCAACTACCACTGGAACTCAGTGGCTCAACATCTATCCAAGACAAGAAAACCCAGAGAATTATGTCACCTCTAACGAGTTCACTATAGGAGACATGAACGTGACTAACGCCACGATTGACATCAACTCCCCCTACACTTTTGTTAACGACGAATCTTGCACGAACTGCAAGACTCATGGCAACGCATCTGATCCTTCAACCGACTTTGCCACCTATAACTACTCACTGTCCACCACCTGGACGAACCTCACCCTCACTTTCCCTCCCTACCTCGGAGTGAACACTCTCTACAACCACTTCCAGTATGTGAATGGAACCTGGTCATCTGATGTCTGGGCAAACTATGATGTGAACAACATGCTCACTGCTGATATCAGCTTCTTCATGATCACTGAAGTAGACACTGTCGCTGACACTTTCGGCTACAACCAGGTTATCGGACTTGGTTCTCCAGGCAACGTATATACACCTGCTGGATCGAACTTGGTCGAAACCATGTACTACCAGAACCAACTTAATATGAAATTTGTTTCAATTGACTACTCGTGGAAGTCACAGTCTCAGGTCCAACTTGGTCAAGACTATGCCTCTTTGAGGCCCGGATACTCCACTGGAAGCTCTACTATTTTCGATGCCTCCACTGATGTTTACTCTCAGGGATGGTAACTTGGTCTCGATCGATTCTACTGGGGTACCACCGAGCTTGATGACTCAACTCAGGCAGTTCTACTCTCGAACTACATGTACCTGACTGTCCCTCAAGGAATCTATGACACCATTCTTTCCCAGCTACCCACTGGTTTCATCCAAGCTAACCAAGGAATGAACTCTTACTGGTACACCACTGACCCCACTCTCTGCGCAGAGGCTCAAGCTGCCGAACAACCACTCACTTACAGGATCGGAGAATACAACTTCACCATGCCAGGCTCAGCCTATGTTGTCAACTTCATGGACGGAACCGCCGGTGTCACCAACTTCTTCAACATGACTGAGTGCGTCCTTATGGTTCAGCCCACTTGGTTCGAAGGCCATTCTGACTACTATGGACTTGGAGATGCCTTCCTCTGGCAATACTTCACCCAGCTCGATTTTGAGAACAATCAAATTGGCTTCCAGGTCAACGTTGATGCCGAAGTTGGAACCATCTTGGAGCTCGCCCCCGCGCCTCTTGGATATATTGACTTCTTCCCTCGTCAGCAGGCTCCAGAGAACTACTTGACTGGCGACTTCTGGATCGGCAGAGAAACCGTCACGAACGCAACTATGGACTTCCTCAACCCCTACTCCGTTGTCAACGAAATCGGTTGCACTAATTGCGATTACTACTACGCCGCTGGAAATGTCACTGAGACTTTCGCTACTTATAACCCAGACAACTCCGCCCACTACATGCCAGTCAGTGGGCCCAACGATGTCCTTTACATCCCAGTTGTCTACCAACCAGAGTACGGCTATGCTAACGTCGGCGGCTCGTGGGCAAGTGACAAGTGGTACAACACCATGGACGTCAACAACCCAGTCAGAGGTGACCTTACTTTCTGGCTTGCCACCTCATACCCATCTGTTTTGAGCACCTGGGGTACCGCTGAAGTCATCGGACTTGGCTATAATGGCGCACCTATCTCAGGCTACCCATCCAACACTTCGTTCATGCAAGCCGCTTTCGACCAAGGATAAATTAACAGTTAAGTTGCAAGACTATCCTACTCGTGGAATGACTACACCTAGATTCAGCTCGGTAAGAACGACGCCTCCATGACAAGAAGAAACAGAACTGAACTTGTTCAGTTCAACAACATCGCCATGTCTGATGGCTGGTCTTTTGACATCTCTGCTATCAAGTACGGAGAGGTTTGCATGGGCATTGCTCCATCCATGGCTAAGCTTGTCAATAGCCCATTCCTGTGGGTACCAAGCCAAATGTACTACGACCTCCAGTCTCAGCTCGATTAGACCTACTGGTCCTACTAGACCACCACTCAGCGCTGGGCAACCAACGACACTGCATCGTGCACTGCCATGCAGAACTACTTCCAGCCCATCACTTTCCAGATGAACGGATACAACTTTACCATTCCCTCAACTGCTTATGTCGTTGACTTCAATGTCGTGAATGATTACACCCGTTTCTTTGAAGCCGACAAGTGCGTCTTCATGCTCAGCCCTCAATACTTCAACGAGGACCCCGATATGATCGGACTCGGACAAGCTTTCCTCTGGTAATTCTACGCTGAACTCGACTTCACCGCTAACACCATGATGTGGGGTGAGAGTGCAATCGCTGAATCTGCTACCCAGCTTGTAAGCAGCGCCTACACTCCACCTTCTCCTACTGGAACGTCTGCTTTCAACATGTTCCCCAAACAGCAGAGAGCTGAGAACTACTTGACCGCTACCAACTTCACTATCGGTGGAATGCAAATCAACAACGCCACCATCGATATCAACACTCCATTCACCTTCGTGAACGATGAGTCCTGTCTCCATTGCAAGGTCTTCTCCAACAGCTCTGACGCCTCTGCTGACTTTGCATCCTACAACTCCACCATGTCAAACTCTTACAGAAACCTTGGCCTCGGCTGGCTTGATTCAGCAACTCTCAACACTCTTTATGACGGAGAGACAACTGTTAACGGAACTTGGTCCGCCGATATGTGGTCAAACTCGAACGGTGTCAACAACAACGTTCAGTCCGCAGAGCTTACTTTCTTTATGATTGAAGAAATCGACTCCGTGCTCGACACTTTCGGCTATGGTGAGGTTCTTGGACTTGGCCAACCACTTGATACTGATACTACAGCTCCTTCAAGCTACTCTCTGGTCAACGCACTCTATTACGCCAACGTGATCAACTAGAGATTCGTGAGTCTTTCATACGCCTGGAACAACATTTCCCAAATTCAGCTCGGAAAGGACTACACCTCTCTTCCCAACAGATTCAACTCAGCCTATCCATCTCCAGCCTTCCCTCAGTCTACCTCAACTTAGGTCCCAGGATGGCAAGTAGACACCAGCAAGTTCATGTGGGGAGGAAAGACCCTCGACCAGAACAATACCCAGGCTGTCCTCATGTCAAACTATCTCTACATCGGAGTTCCTGAGTGGGTCTACAACAGATTTGTTGACAACCTCCCATATGGATTCACGCCATACTCTCACGGTGCCAACACTTTCTGGGGAACCAACGACACAGCTGTCTGTCAGCTTGCCAAAGACACTTTCGATCCAATCCAGTTTACCTTCGGTGACTACAACCTCAGAATTCCATCATCCGGCTACATCATCGACTTCTCACAAGGAAGTGCCGAGACCCATATCTTCGACGCTGACAAGTGCGGTCTGATGTTGCAACCTACCTTCTTCACTGACGCTCCTGATGTGTACGTTCTTGGAGACACTTTCCTCTGGTCTTTCTTCACCCAACTTGACTGGGCTAACAACGAGGTCGACTTTGGCGTCAACGTCTTCGCTGCAGAGGGCACCATGATCATTGAAGAGACCGGTCCCCTCGGATACTTCAACATGTTCCCACACCAGCAGTACCCAGAGAACTACTTGACCAACCAGTTCACCATTGGAGAGCAGTTCACTACCAACTCCACTATCGACATCAACGCTCCATATACCTCCGTCAACGTTGAGGGATGCACCAACTGTCATTTCTACTTCACTGGCTACAACGTCACTGAGGACTTCGCGACTTACATCCCTGAGAACTCCATGAGCTTCCAGAACTTGTCTGATACCACTCCTTTCGACTAGCTCGATTATGATACCACCTACAATGGCAAGTCAACGTTTGATGGATACTTCGCCAGCGACATTTGGGAGAACAACGACATTGACAACAGCATCAGATCCGACTTTACTTTCTTCGCCGTCAGTTCCGTCCCCAACATCAAGGCAGTCTGGGGTGCCAACCAGATCATCGGTCTTGGAAACCCCAGCCAGAATCAGGTAGACTTCGGACCCGAGAACGCAAGCTTTGTCGATAATCTCTACAACGGCGGTTGGATTAACCAGAAAATGGTCAGATTTAACTATGCCTGGAATGCTAAGACTCAGATTCAGTTCGGTATGGACACAGCATCTTGGGAACCCACTGTTCCAAGCACCAACGTGACCGTTATGTAGACTCTACCATCCACCTCCCAAGGATGGGGAATGAACATCAACAGGCTGACTTACGGAGGTCTTGTCGATTTGAGCATCACGCCCGACTACGCAACCTTTATTAACAGTCCTTTCATTTGGATCCCACAGAACCTGTTCAACCAATTCCTTCCTCTCCTGCCTGACTCCTTCTAGATGTCCACCACAACTCCATTCTGGTACACCACTGACTCGGCTGACTGTGTCACAGCTCAGAACAGCTTCGATTCTCTGACCTTGGAGATGAATGGCTTCAACTTCACTATTCCCTCGACTGCCTTCATCATTGACTTCAACATTGTCAACGAGTTCACCGACCTCTTCGACCACAACAAGTGTGTGTTCATGATGATGCCCGACTATGACGGCACTGGCCCTAACAACCACAGCTGGGGACTTGGACAAGCCTTCATGTGGCAGTTCTACACCGCTCTCGACTTTGACAACAACAACTTCGTATTTGGAGTCAACCCCTATGCTGAGGCTGGCACATCTGTTGTTTACAACAACTATGTTCCTCCCGTCCCAACTGGCACTGCTGCCATTAACTTGTTCCCTACCCAACAAAGACCTGAAAACTATATTGTAGAGAAGAACTTCACAATTGGTCTTGAGCAGGTTACTAACATGACTGTAGATATCTTCAGCGCCGTTTCCTTCGTCAACTCGATCGACTGCGACCACTGCCACGTCTACACCAACACAAGCACTCCCGCCGCCACCTTCGCTTCATACGACCCCGCACTCTCTGTCACATACGTCGATCTCAATATTCCTTTCGAGACTACTGAATCAGTTATGTCCCTTTATGGAGGATTCACAAACGTAACAGGAAACTGGGCTAAAGATATTGTCAACACCCAAAATGGTGTTTAATTCGAAGCCCAATTCTTCCTTATTACTGAAGTTGACACTGCTACCGACACTTTCGGATATGCTGAGATCATGGGTCTTGGTCTAGCAGGCCCCCACCAGAACCTTCCAAGCGGCCACAACGTACTTGAAGACCTCTACTACTCTAACCAGATCAACCAGCTTACCGTTTCTCTTGACTACAACTGGAACATTGCTACCAAGATCCAACTTGGTTATGACCCTGAGACCTTTACCTTCCCATCCACTGAGAAGTTCTCGTTTGAACCATCAATGGACGCTGACCTCCAAGGCTGGCACCTCAACTTCGACAAGTTCTCGTGGGGCGATGATGGACTTGACTACGATGGAGGCACTGCCGTTCTCCTTTCGAACTACGACTATATCTCTGTCCCACAGAATGTCTATGATGCAGTCGTTATGAACCTCCCGGCTGGCTTCTCTGAGTTTGACCACGGTGCAAACCACTTCATGGCAACCAACGATACCACTGTGTGCTCTACTGCTCACTCGTCCATGCCTCCTATCACCATTCAGATGGATGGCTTCAACTTCACTATCCCCGTTCAGGGCTACATCGTTGACTTCATTGCAGGAACTCCAGGTACGACTCACCTCTTTGACATGGACAAGTGTGTCTTGATGATGCAGCCACCTATCTTCCCTGGTACTAACACCAGATATGGTCTTGGCGATGCCTTCCTCTGGTCTTTCTTCACTCAGTTAAACTTCAACAACAACACAATGTCCTTCCAGGTTGGCAATTAAGCCCACTCAGGAACGGAAATCGTATACAACGACTACGTTCTATCGCTTGGAGTCCTTAACTTCTTCCCAAGACAGCAAGAGCCTCAGAACTACCTTACCAACGACGAATTCATGATTGGAGCCTCTACTTGCACAAATGCTACCTTCGATGTCAGTCTTCCTTACACTACAGTCAACCAAGTTGGCTGTGTTGGTTGTTCTCTCTACAACAAGAATAACACGGATCTTGATGACTTTGCCTCCTACGACCCATCTATGTCCCAGACCTACACGAACATGTCAAACAGCATGACCAGAGACTTCCTATACCTGCACACCCTTTATGACGGAACAGGCGAATATTTCGGATCATGGGCAAACGATGTTTGGGCCAACAACAGCCCCAACAACACCAACTCTGGAAACTTCACTTTCTTGTCTGTCACCAGCAACGGTGGACTTACCTAGACCTTCGGCTCTGCTGAAGTTATTGGTCTTGGACCATCCCAGAACGATACTGACACCTCCTTCGTCCCCAAGAACACTTCTTTCGTCATGAACGCATACGCACAGGGAGTCGTCAACGCTCCAGTTGCAAGCCTCCGCTACGGCTGGAACACCGCAACTCAGATCCAGATCGGTTCCGACGAGAAGACCATGCCAGCTGCAGAGAACTATGTCGGCTCAATCGTCACTTTTGACAACACTCCCGATTCAGCGGCACTTGGATGGAACATGAAACTTAACTACTTCACTGTTGACGGACAAATCATCAACGAGGACTACGACGCCAAAAACTTGGCTGTTATGCTCTCAAACTATCCATTCATCGACATCCCAACTGCTGAGTGGAACTACCTCGATGCTCTGTTGCCAGCTGGCTTCATGAAGAACACTTATGGAGATACTACTTTCTGGTACACCAACGACACGCTGGTTTGCATGGACGCCATCGCGACAATGCCAGACCTCACCTTCGTACTCAACGGATACAACTTCACCATTAGCTCCGAGGCTTACATCCTGAACTTTATCGACAACATGTCGGCTAACCTCTTCTAGCAAGACAAGTGTGTCATGATGATGACAACTGGCTACATCGTCGGAGAGTCCAACTACGGTCTCGGTGATGCTTTCCTCTACAACTTCTTCATGACCATGAACTTCTAGGACAACACTATTGGTTTCGCCAAGAGTATCAGTGCTGCAGCAGGCACCGTCTTGGAGGAGAACACTTACGTACCTCCCACCCCAGCTGGTGGTAAATACCTCAACATGGCTCTCAGACAGAGATACCCAACCAACTATCTGACCAAGTCTGTCTACTTCACTGGAGGTGAGCCTTCTTACAATGCCACCTTCGACACAAGCAGCTATTACACCTCTGTAAACAGAAAAGACTGTGACGGCTGCTTCCTTGGATCCTCTGTGCATTACGCTACTTACGAGCCAACTGATTCTCCCACTTACGTGAATGTTTCAGCTGCGGCAACCTACAAGAACTTCCTCGATATCAACACTTGCTACGCTGGAAGCACATCTGTGATTGGATCTTGGGCAAATGACTACTGGAGCACCCTCAACGACTACGTTGGCCTCTCCTTTGACTTCTTCTTGGTTGAGTAGACTACCATCTACAACACCTTCGGCTAAGACACCATGATTGGACTTGCAGGAGCAGAGCCAACTAACCAGTAGGATGGCCCACCTGAATCTTCCTGGGTTGAGCAACTCTTCGTACAGGGACAAATCAACCAGCCAATTGCCGGACTCTTCTACAACTGGAACGTTGACACCTCGATGATCCAACTCGGTACCGACTCCCTATATACCATCCCCACGTATAAGGGTGGCCTCTTCTCTTTCCCAGGAATCAACAACAACAATGGATACGGAATCGCTGGAAACACCTCCATCACTCTGTATGTCCTTGGAGGCATTGTGGTCACACCAACCTACGATTTCCTGTCTATCTATTCCAACTTTGCTGGAATTGATCTTCCCGCTTCTGCCTACGATACTATCGTTGCAAAACTACCAGCTGATGCGTTCCCCATGACCAGCTCTGAGTACCCCATCTTCAACTACACCGACTCTGCTAACTGCGCTGCCCTTCAGGCAGAGATGGGAACCATGAGATTCACGATTGGAGACTACTGGTTCGATATCCCCGCTTCAGCATACATCATTGACTTCGGAGCAAACGCTGACAACACTGCGCTTCCCCTCTTTGGAGCTGACAAGTGTGTCTTTATGTTCACCAAGGAGTACTACACTGCCACTCAGCAAGGTGCAATCGGTCTTGGAAATGCCTGGATGTGGTAATTCTACACCGAAATTAACTATGAGATGAACGACGGAAACGGTTAGGTCTCTTTCGCTCTCAACATCAATGCCGAGAAAGAAACTGAGATCATGCAATAACAGGCTGTCATCGTCAGCCAGGATGCCGCTCCAGTTGAGTAGAACATCGTTGGCATGACTACTTTCGTCACCACCAAGCCTCTTTTGGTTGGAGGTGAGCAGATTCAGAACTCTGTCTACGATATCTCTAGCCCCTACACCACCGTCAACTCTCAGAGCTGCACTGGCTGCTCAGCTGGTCTCTCTACCACTCCAACCTACGATCCAACGATGTCCTCAACCTATGTCAACATCGGCGGAACTGAGACCACTCTTGACCTCAACACCAACATCGCTGGAAAGCAGACAGTTACTGGATCTTGGGGCAGCGACGACTGGAGTGAAGCTGGTTATATTAACCCAGTCAACGCCCTTCAGTTCTTCCTCATCGACAGTGCGCCTCTCGTTAACGTTCCTGGCTACTCTAATGTCGGTGTCACTGGTGGTGCCCAGCAGACCTTCGGTCTTGCCCCTCTTCCAGAAGGTGAACAGAATCAAAAGTCATATCTGTACATGCTCAAGGACGCAAATCTGATTGCATCTATGTCTACGACTGTGACCCTCAACGTCGATGCACCTACTGACATCAAGTTCGGTGGCTTCGTCGGTGATATGCACAACAGACTCGGAGCAACTGCATCCCCAACCTTCGACAACGTCGCCACAGCTGACGGTGGATGGGTAATGAACCTTAGCGTTACAAACTATGGCACGTCTATCATTTCATCCGTTGCAGCAAAAGCAAAGGTCTACACCAACTTCCAGTTCATCTCTATGCCAACCGCAGTATGGGACGCCTTCATCAAAGCGATGCCCATCGACACCGACTATTGGGTCCCGAACAACTGGGACGATGCTACAGAAAACGGCTTCGTCTGGCAGACAACCAACGCAACTGCGTGTGCCGCTGCTCAAAACGGCGAAGATATGACTCTCATCATTGGAGGATATAACTTCACCATCCCAGCAATGGGCGGATATGTCATTGATAGAATCAACTCTGCAACTGGCCTTTTCCCTGGCAAGTGCACGATCATGCTCACCAACGACTTCTACGGAAGCTCTGATGGATACGCGCTAGGAGATACATTCTTCTACGCCTTCCAGGGACTTTTCGAGTAGAACACAGGCGCAGCAGATACAATGACCTGGACCATCAACAACAACGCCGCTTCTGGCACCAACATCGAGGAGTACACTTACGTACCCCCCACACCACCTTCAGACAAGAAGAACGTTACTGGTATCGTTCTTGGCGTCATCGGTGGACTTCTCTTCGTCGTTCTCATCGGTGTCCTTGTCTACTGCTACATGAAGAAGAAGGCAGCGGAGTAAGATGGCCGACACTCAAGCAAGTCGTCTAACTCTGAGCCTTCGATGAACATGGGCAGCAAGAAAGCTCGTCTCATCGACGACGAGTCTCCTATGCTTGTCTAGGAGACTGCAGACCCAGATGATGAGCCTCTCCAACAGCGACCTGCTGCCGTGCACGCAAACAGCAGCATTCAAGGCAATGAAGACTTTGACAAGGAAGTCAGAGGTGCGCTCGAGGATTGATCAATTTTGTGAGGCCCTCGCTTTCATCATATTTGTAC
>Ga0075488_1019995_pt1 | contig 12822 bp, 11 predicted proteins | sample DEB08_RNA2_7_FD_73464 | JGI IMG/M metagenome (GOLD analysis project Ga0075488, IMG submission 73464) | Aqueous microbial communities from the Delaware River and Bay under freshwater to marine salinity gradient to study organic matter... | ecosystem: Environmental > Aquatic > Marine > Coastal...
CGCTGCAAAGAATTCTGTCCCAATCGTCAACGATGTGGCCACCGTACATGATCTGACCGAAGAGATATTTGAGATCATCCCATGGAAGCTTGCCTGAGGCAGCGTTGGGCATTCTGTTTCGATGTGCTCAATGTATTTCTCGTATGGAAGAGGAGCTGGGCACTTGAAGGAGATGCTCTTTCCTTCGATGAATGGGAAGAGCTCAGCCTCATCAAGGAGACCGTCGTTCATGAGGTTGTCGAGGTAAGCGCTGCAAAGAATTCTGTCCCAATCGTCAACGATGTGGCCACCGTACATGATCTGACCGAAGAGATATTTGAGATCATCCCATGGAAGCTTGCCTGAGGCAGCGTTGGACTCCATGTAGTTGTTGAGCACGATGGCTGAGTCTCTGAGATCTCCTACACTGAATGGATACTTCATGTTCCATCCCTTTGGTCCGAACTTTCTCCTCTCGAGCATGACGGAATGGAAGTAGCACAGAGCGAACAGGATGGTCTTGATCTTTGGATCCTTGTCATCGATGGACTCCTTGGTGAAGAAGGTGAAGGCTCTCTTCATGTTCTGCTTCAGACCTTGAGGTGGCTCGTTGGTGAGCTTGATGGCCCTCTCGAGAAGACCGATTGGGATGGCAGCGCTTGGGTCAGAAGACAAGTAGAGTCTGAAGCCTGGGTTGGATCCCTCAGCAGCGAATGCGTCGAGTTTCTTCTCGAGTTCGAGCAAGAAGGTAGGCATCAGGTGGATGTTCTGGAGCATGACCCAGTGGCCCTCCTTGTGTCCAATGTCGAGCTTGTTCATCGCCACGACGTCCTGTCCTTGACCGAGAGCGATGGTATGCAGCATCTTGGCTGGGTCGATGCCCTGCTTTCTGGCGAGGTCTTCCACATCCTTGACGGGGTTTGCACCTGGAGAGAGGATGAAGTAGATTGGTGTTGTTGGTGTTGAGTCCAAGTAGGAGGAGGTCAGCACCTGGAAGAAGCTGGATGTGGAGTCGCAGTCCACATAGTCGTCACCGTTGGGGAGGGTCTTCCTGACGAAGTTGTCGAGGGCGGTGGTGATTCTGTCAGGTCTCAGCACCCTGATGACAAGCAGCTTCTGGAAAGGTGTCTGCTCTAGCTTCTTCCAGTCAAGTGGAAGCTTCTCATCTTCTGGAGTCAGCTCGTTGTACCAGTCCTTGAACCTATTTGGTGCCTCTTTCTCCACATTCTGGGCAAACAGCTCGAAGCTTTCGATCTCGATGAGCTTCTGCATTGCGTACCAGGCAAGATCGGGCAGCCATTCCTTGAGTGGATTTGCAACATCTTACTTCAATGGGCAGTTGAGCAGGAAGTACATATCCTTGTCGCTGTATTCAACTGCCAAGATCTTCTTCTGCATGAGCCTGAAGGTGAGCTGGCATCTGAAGATCTGCTTGTGCTTCTCGAAGAGACCTCTGGAGACCCATTGGTAGATTGTCATTCTGATCATTTCTCTGAGCGCAAGCACTCTTGGCTCCTCATCCTCGAATTGTTCCGCCTTCTCGATGGCCTTGAAGAAGAAGGTGGTGAATGATTCAAGAGAGTACTGGTACATGTGGTCGACGATGCACAACTGGATCAGCAAGAAGTAGAGCATGGCTCCCTCAGTAGCGACTCTTCTGTAGACCTCTCTGAGGGTGTTGATCTTGGCCTCAGTCTCTTTGGCGATTGCCTGCTGCACTTGAATTTCCGTTGATGTCTTCTTGGTGACCTCAAGAGACTCAATCAGCTCCTTGTTCTGGAGGATGGTAGCAGGATTGGCGTCGGACAGGTTCTGCAGGAGGGCAGACTCCAAGCCAGCCAGTGTGATCTGGAACTCGTTCTGCTTGTTCACCAGCTCCTCTTTGGTCTGTTCGAGGTCAGGCTTCTCGACTTTGACAACCATGGCCAAAAGCTGATCCTCGAGGCCGCTCTCAGTGACAATGAAGTTGATAATGGTGCATTGAGCAGCAGTCTCAGGCTTGTAATGTGGGTTGATGAGCTTGGTCTGGAGGTAAAGCTTGAAGGCTGGGCTCATCTCGACATCTTCAGATCCAAGCCTGACAGTGAAGGTCTTGCCCTTCCTGACGAACTGTCTGGAGAGGAGAGGATCAAGGATGGCGTCGATGTCCTGACCGATGGCCTCGATCATGAGGACATTGCCGTTGGAGACGGCCATCTCGACCTTCTTGAGCCAAGCTCTCTGGCTGAGCTGGATGGTGACCATCTCGCTGCCTTCGCGGCCCTTGATCCACTTCTGTCCTTGGAGCTGTGGATCGATGATAAGTGGGTATCTGTTGCAGGAAACCACGACAGCAGCGTTCTCAAGGGAGACTCGATCAGCTGGGAGGCCTTCTGTCTTCCAGACAGCTTGATCTGCGTCGTTGGCGAGGACTGCGAGTGGGTCGATGCCCTCTGTGCATGGAAGCTTCCTCTCAGCGATATCTGGGAGCCAGGCCTCACGCCAGAGTTGTCCTCTGAAAGTGGCAGAGAATGGTCCAATGTAGGAGACGAAGGCGGCAGAGACAAGGGCGTCACCGATCATGGTCACTCTCTCTTCCTTGTACTGGATGACATTGTTGGCCCATCTGGCGTTCTCATCAGCGAGACCGTTGACGAGTCTGTTGGCCAGGTCGAGTTGATCTTGCAAAGATTGAGCTTCTTCCTCGACTCTTCTCTTGGCATCCTCGGCCTCTTGCAGCTACCTTTTCAAGCCGTCGACCTTCTCGTTGATCTGTCTGACCTTTTCGATGACGACTGCGAGTTCGGCCTGCTTCACCTCAGCTGTTGCTTGAGCAGCATCAGCAGTATCCTTCAGGGGCTTGACCTTCTTGAAGATTGTGTTATATGCCACAATATTCACGATCCAAGAGCACAAGAAGGCGGCAGCGAATGACTTGCCCTTCATGGTCTCGAAGTTGAACCAGTCCTAGGCAAGAAGAGGCTTGAGCATATCTAGTCTTGCTTCTTCGATGTTGTTTCCGTCGAAGTTCTGAATTTCTTCAATGAACTTCTTTGGGACGTTCATCATCTTCTGGGCATTTCCCCAAGCATGGTTCCTCTTCTCACCGTTCTTGAGGATCAAGACAGCTTTTGCAACCTCAATACATTGGGCTGGAGGATTGGCAAGGGCCTTCAGTTCCTGAATTGACTTCACTTCGAGACAGTTGACAGCCTCGGTGGCTCTCTCCATGGCTGGGATAGCCTCAGCGAGCTCAGCATCAGCGGCTGCCTTCTCCGCTTTGGCGTCATTCGTGAGGGCTGTTACTTCTTCCTCTTGCACGGCGGCGGCGGCGGCCTCCTTCTCAGCATCGAGACTTTCTCTTCCGACGATCTCGATAAGTTCGTTGGTCTTCTCCTTTTCTACTCCGACGTCGACCATCTTGACCTCAAGCAGCTTCTGTAGTGCTTCGACCTGGTCAGTGGTGCTCTTCATCGTTTGGAGACCGATCTCAAGACGGTTGATCTGGTCAGTGATCTTGCCTCTCTTCTTGCCCAAGAGCAGCTTGTAGAAGTTAATCAGCTCGAGGAAAGAGGTTGGTGTGGTGTAGTTGTAACGTCTCTCAGCGGCAAGGAACTCAAGGTTGGCCTCACTGATCGAGAGATGGACATGAGCCATATGTGCGCCAATTGCTGCACGGATTTCATCAGTTGGGAACTCAATCTCGCCGAGGAATCTTGCAGCTACGTCGACCAAGGCTGCTCTTGGCCACTCATGGAACCAATCCAGGGAGGTACAGTTGATGACTCCTGGGAACATTCTTGCTCTGAATCTGAAGGCATCGCCAACTGGTGAGAAGCAGAGACCAAGATGGAGATTCTTTCTGACCTTGTCGAGGAAGAACTCGAAGAGCTGGTCTGGAGTGTCCAGGTAGCCTGCGCTCTTGGCCTCAGCTCGCACCTTTCCGAGCAAGCCATCGAGCTCGTCCTTGGGGAAGAGCTCTGGGATCCAGCCTGAGGACAAGAGATCGTTGATGTAGACGAGGAACTGGTCCTAGGTGATCTGAGAGTCCGTCAAGAGGAAGAGGAGCTGAGCTCCTGCGACTCCAGCCTTGGTGAACATTCCTTGGATGTCTGTCTTGAGATCAGCCATGCCGTAGCTGGAGGTGACAACGATACGCACGACGTCGTAGCCGAGGATGAAGGAGGAAAGCTTGGCAAGAGACTGCTTACCAGAACCTCCCACACCAACCAGAAGGGCACTGCCGACTGGCAAGTCGATGATTCTTGCAATTCTGCTGATGTGCTCCATGGCTTGATCGAACAGCACCAAGTTCATGCTGGCTACAGCTTCATTATACTCTTCCAGCTTTGCCTCCAGGATCTCCTTCAAGTGCTCCATGCTCTTGATTGGAAGGTATGCGGCCTCGTGACCTTCGCAAGCGGCAACGTAGGAAGTGTAGAGGAGTGGCTCCTCGAAGATGGCCTCCTCTTTCAGGTCACCGAACTCTTTGAGGGCAGCCTTCATGTAGTTCATGTAGGCCTCGCGGTCTTCGTCGAAGATCAGTCTATCACGCCAGACTCTATGGCATTCATGTGCCCACAGCCTGACAACTCCAAGAACATCGCCTCTGTAGTGATTTGGTTGAGCAAGCATGAGGTTTTGCATGATCCTTGAGAAGTCTCTGAGGTTGAACTGGTAGTGGAACTTACGAGCCGTTGGCATGAACTGTGCAGCAGTGGCAATCTGCAAGAAAACAGTCATGGTTGCCCCAACGAGCTTGCTCGTCAGATCAGCTACACTCTTCTCGAATGTGCAGAGGTGATTGTCCAAGATCTGGAAGTAGATGGTCTTCAGGATATCCCTCTCAGCAGTGAGGCAGGAGACAAGTGTGAAGTGTCTCGACAGACGAAGATCGACAACGAAAGAGCCAGATTTTGGATTCATGCAGGCCGTGAACATGATGTCGACGAGCTGCTTCTTCTCTTCGAGGTGGTCTCTGTCGTAGACGATTCCATAGTCGATGATCTATCTGACGAGGCAGATCGGAGACTGAGTACCGTATTTGTCCAAGTAAGGCATGTTGAGATCATCCATGAAGTAGATGAGCGTCTTGCTTGGTGGTGGACCGAATGTTCTTCCGGCTCTCTTGTCGACTTGTGACTCAACGACGACCTGGAGGGCCTTGGAGTCAGTGTAGGAGTTGAAGTTGATTGCGGCATGGAGTGTCTCCTCCTTGTCCAAGGTGGAGAAGTAATCCTTGACGATGGTGGTCTTGCCAGTACCGGCTGAGCCGACGTAGAGCATTCCCTTTCTGGCTGCCACATGCAGATCGAGAAGGAATCTCTGTCTGGTGGTCTCAGCCGTTGGTACGACGAGATTGTTGAAGAGACCTTCGTAGCCCTTGTCGAAGGCAGCGACGCAGGTGTCCCAGTGGCGCCAGTTTCCTTCGAGTGGATCAAAGAAGTAATCGAAGCATTGTCCTTGATCTGGGAACTTGACCTTGGATGCACTCTTGAAGCTGTTGCTGAACGAGAGTTTGTCCTCGTCCAAGGAGCCTCCATAAGCCCACATTGCTGCGAAGACGAAGAAGGCCTCATAGATTTGCTTGATCTCCTCTTCCTTGCCCTCTTCTCGGTGCCTCTTGAGGAGGTCATGTTGTGCCTTCACGGTGTGGAGCTGGTGATAAAGATGGTCGATGATGCAAGTGAGACTTGAAACCTGAGCCATATCGCAAATTGGAGCAATATGAGCCTTTCCTCGCAAGTCCTGAGGAATTGGTCGTTGATGTAATGGGAAAGAGCTAGAGTGAAGACGTTCTCGGCGTATTCGTCGTCGCTTCTCTTGTACTTGCTGAGCCAGGAGTCGAAGAATGGCCTCCAGCCGACATCTGAGTCGTTGATGTAGAGGACACCACCTCTTGAGACAGTGGCTGGGGTCGCGTTCTTGAGATGAGCCACTTCGAGGATCAGACGCATCTCTGGAGTGAGTGGAATACGCTCCTATGACACAAGGGTAAGCACCTTGTTGTCGTCCATGACGGTGTTGAGGGACTCGATCCACTCTGGGTCGACATCTCCATCCAAGATGATCCACTTGTACTTGTGGTGAGCCTTGTATGGGCCGTTGTTCTTGTTCATGTCTCTCATGATAGTTGAGAGGACGCCATCCTTCCATTCTTTGGTCTTTGGATTCATGCAGCCGAAGAGCTCATCGGCGGTGACAGCCTTTGGATCAACGATATCGTGAATAGTGTCCTACTTTCCAAGAGTCTGAGCATCAGCGAGGGTGCCCCAGACGGCGGTCTTACCACAACCTGGATTTCCAATGATGAAGCAGCAGTGACGCACCTCAAGGATTTCAGCCAGCTGGACGCACTTGAGGACGAAACCTTCTTCAGCCTGGAGACCTCTTTCTCTGGTGACGGTTCGAATCCTGCCCTGAAGCTCCATATCAACCTGTGGAGCGGCTTGGATTCCTGGGAAGAGATCAGCAATGAGACCAAGGAAGATCTGCCTGTCGTCGACGACAATCTTTGGCCAGTTGAAATCTCTCAGACCTCTCATGAGGATGAGATCCTCACTGACGTCTGGTTCAGCTCTTTTGAGTCCACCAGCCTGTCTGAGTACAGACTTGACTGCTCTGAGACCCCAATCGTAGTGAATCTACTTGGACAGGAGACTCTTGGCAAGATCGTAGAGGGTCATGAATTTCCTGGATAGCTCCTTGGCGGTGGCAAAACCTTCAGACATAAGCATGTTCTCGCAGATGAGCACGATGTCTGGAACCACCATAGCACAGCTTCTGAAGAGAGCCTTGAGGTTCTCTGGAAGCTCTGTTCGACCAGCATAGCCGGGGTTCATTGTGATGAAGAATCCGACTGTGAGTCTGAGGCTGATCTCCTCCTCCATGAACAAGAAGCTGCTCTTGTTTGGATTTGCCTTCATCTCCACGACAGCGTCAAGCACTTCCTTGACCTGGGTGGAAACGACAGAAAGCACCTCAATGGAGATTCTGTTGAACTCATCGAAGCATCCCCAAGATCCAGTCTGAGCGAGACCCATGAAGATCTGAGCCATTGAAAGGTAGTTCATCTGGTCAGAGCAATTGAAGACGACGACTTGCAGTCCGAGGGCTCTGCCAAGATCCTTGGTGGTCTCAGTCTTACCAGTTCCTGCAGGTCCTGCTGGAGCACCTCCCATGGACAGGTTCAGGGCCTGAGTCAGGGTGATGTAGCATCTATCAGTGAGTGGAGTGATGACCAATCTGCCACAGTTGCCGACGTACTCGTAGTTGTAGTAGGTGCTCCAATCGCAAATTCTTGTGACGCAGACTCTCTTCTCATCCTTTGGATTCTTGAACTCAACATAGAACTTGAGCTGGGATTGCCAGACGAAGAGCTGCTGGTCTTGGACCTTCTTGATGACGAAACCTTCGATGACATCTCTCTCGTGAACATCGATTGTGATGATGGTGATGATCTTCACACGGAGATCTCGACTGAGGTCAGTTCTGACTCTGAGAAGAAGGTGCTTGATTCTTGCGAGGACAGTGGCGAGATACTCCTTCATTGCTGTCTCACTGCCTCCATCGAGCTCGTCGAAGGCTCTTGTTGTCTCTTCAGTCCACAGGACTTGGGTTGCCAGAAGAGCAATCTAAGCGCAGTAGTCTTCAAGCCAATCGTGTCTCTTCTTATCAATGTCCCAATTGTCAGCAGTCGTCTTTGCAGTCTCGAGGACATCTCTGAGGGTGACTTGCATCATTTTTTCGAGATCACAGAGATAGTTCTCGACAGCACCGGTGCAGGTGAAGACACCACTGAATGGAACGTACTCTCCTTCCTTCGACCACATACCCTTGGCGCTCTTCGATGGAGTTGGAATTCCTGGGCCTCTGACAAAGTCGAGGCTCTTCAAGCCGTCGAAGCAATCTCCGAGGTACTCATCGACCTTCTCTGGGTTGTTACCGTTTGAGAGAATGTCAAGAAGAGCCTGATTGGAGACGAAGTAGAAACGAGCGAAGATCTTCTTCTTTTGCTCGAGGTACTCGTTCAAAGCCTTCTCGCAAAGTTCGATCTCTGCAAAGAAGTTGTTGAGGAGCTCCTCTCTTCCCTCATAGGTGCAAGCAGCGATGACTCCTGGCTCTTCACGAGCCTCTCTCATCATTTCCTTGAAGGTGGCATCGATTTGCTCGAATCTTCGGGTATCATCTGGCAGTTGGGCCCTGATATCCTCTGAGGCCAAGAAGATTGGCTCAAGACGTTGCCAGTTCCTTTGCACCTTGACCCAGATCTGAATGACTGAATCCACAGTCTTGAGAGTCTTCTGCCAATGCATGACTCTTTCCTTGAACTCTTCGACGTCTTTGGATGACATCATACCCATGAGCTCCATTGAGTGTTGCTCAACAAACTCGACGATCTCATCGAGGGAGCCTAAGACAGGGACTTCCTTGTAGTCCTTGAACTCGAACGCCTGTTCATCCCAGCATGTCTGGATAAGGTTGAGCTTGGTCTCGATCTTGGCTTCCTTCTGTGCTCCATCGACGAGCTCTGTGACCTCCTCGGAGTATCTGTAGAGCTCAAGCTTGATCAGGTCATCAAGGCAGAACTTTGGAGAGTTGAATGCAATGCTTTGCTGGGTGGTGCTCATGAGCCTCTTCCAGTGCCTCTCCTGCATGAACTTCGAGTGCAGCTGCGAGATCAACGGCAAGATGGTGTTCATGTTCTTCACTCTCTCATTGAGTGCAACGAACGCCTTCCAGCTCTTAATCTCTTTGTTTTATGGACTCTGTGGGTTGCACTGTTTGGTCTGCATCTCCTTGATGAGCTGCATGAGCTGTTCAGTGTCAATCTTGTCCCAGAGGGTGGACTTCCAGGCCTCAAACTGGAACTCAATGAGCGAGATGAGATCCCACATCTGCTTGAGGTGGCAGAGCTCACTTCTGCAGTCCTTCAATTGCTTGTAGGAAGACTTTGGCATGTCGAATAGAGTCTCAAGGTTGTTGAGCTCTCTGGACTCGTCTTCGAGTTCTCCAGTCTTTCTGTAGTATTCGCTGATAGTCTCATATGCCTGGTCGATGACCTCTGGGGACGCTGAAGCAACGTGATAAGGGCAGCGGCTCTGGAAGTCTTGTCTGTACTCGCCTACCTTGATGTCAAACTTTCTGAGTCTATCCTTGATGTTGCCGGCCTCCTTGTTCTGAAGTGGAAGGATGGCCTCCTTGACTGGTCCAAGAGCTCGTTCACTGACCTCAACAAGAGCGGTCTTTGAGTTTTCGAGCTTGACGAGGAAGTCTTCCTCCATCTTGAGTTGATGCCTCTTCAAGAGCATGACAGTCTGCTTCATTGGCTCGACCTGGTCAAGGGTCCTGTCCTTGATCATTTTCACGTCTCTGAGATGTGTCATGACTCTCATCAGGAGTTCCTTGTCTTGTGTCTTCTCAGCAGATTGTGGAAGGACTTTGATTCCTGCAGTGACCTCAGCTATGAAGGCTTCGATGTTGGCGATCTCTCGCGTGGTGTTGTCCAAGAGGAAACTCGTGTAGGTGTCGATCCACTGACTGACGGTATTCTAGAGCTCTTTGATGAGAGGTGTTGCGTTGACTCTGAGCCATCCGATGTCAACTGAGGTCTTCATGTCAGCAATATCATCTCTGGTGCGAGTCAAGGCGGTGACAGTCTCGTCGAAAGCATCAAGGCCTGGCTTCTTGGTCTGGACTCCAACGAGGACTTTGTCAGCCATCCATTGGAAGGTCTCATCCTCTTCTTCCTCGCCGTCATCGTTGATCTTCTTGTGCTCTTGCTCTCGTGGGTCGACTCCAGTGTCCAAGAAGGCTTGGAAGCTCTCAGCGAGAGTCTCCTTCCAGAGGAACTCCTTGTCTTGATATTGACCGATGAACTCATCTGTGGCCACCTCGATGTCCTTGAAGTGGTTTGATATGACCTGCATGGCTCCAAAGAGCGAGAACTGATCCTTGATCTCAACCAGGTAGTCACCAGAGTTGGTATCAAGACGAGGCATCTGGATGGCGATGGAGACGAAGTCGTCAATGATCTTCTGAAGGATGTCTCGGATGCCATTTCCTCGAGCATTGCTTTGAATTGATGGATCAAAGACAACCTCGCGGTCTCTCAAATCGACTTTGATGTCAAACATAGGTGGATAACCATGCTGTCTGTTGTAAGGAATGCTGATCTAGTCGGCCAAGAATCCCATCGAGGCGTTGATTCCAGTTGAGATGCCCTCGATGACGAGGCCATTGACGTAATCAACGTAGGAAAGCCAGGTCTGTGACTTCTTGTCTGGCTTGATGTTGTCAGCTGTGTCTTTCATCAGCTTGTGGATTTCCTTTCCGTGGTTTCTGATGTCTTCGAGTCGTGGCATGACCAATGATTGATGGGTCTGCTCGAGATCCTCTGGGTAAAGAGGCTTCATCTTTCTGTCAAAGAGTGGTTTCTCCCACCTGGCCATCATCTCTTGCATCTTTTTCACGTTGTCTTTCATCTTCTTGACAAGCTCATCGACGTCGGTGACTATAGCCATGGCTTGATTGATGAATGGATCGATATTCTGAGAGTTCCATTTGAGCTCTCCAATACCTGGTAGCAAGGCTTTGTTCATTCTCTCGATCCTGTCAGCGAGCAGTGGCTTCTCAACTGGAAGCAGAGTGGCAAGGATTTCGTTGTACATGTTCACGATGATCTCAAGGTTGCCTGTTTGGGTCCTGTAGATGTCGACTTTCTTGTAGAGCAAGGAGGCTCGCTCTGGCACCTCGATGTCAAGAAGGAGCAAGTACTTCACCTCTCTCAGCAGTCTGACGAGGACTGGGTCAAAGTTCACCCTGACGAAGCCTTCCTCTGCCAATCGGGTCTCTTCTCTGTAGAGCAGGAATTTGTTGAGCTGGTCCTCGGTGTTGTCCTCAACACCTTGTTCCCATTGCTTGATCTTGAGCTCGTTGTACTCTCTGAGGTTCTTGCATAGAGAGGCATAGAGCTTTTGCACGTCTTTGTACTCTTCTCTGTCTTGGATGGACTGGGAAAGAAGATTGAGCTTGTCCATGGGCTCCTTGATTCTCTCCAGCAGCCCAGAGGTCCAGTTGAGGGCTCCTGCGATTGGTGGCAAGTTGTTGGAGATTGGAGCTCGCTCATCAGTCTTGTCGACAAGGGCCTTGCCCTCCATGAAGATGGCACCGACGGTCTTGAGGTCTTGCTTGTATAGCTCAAGAAGAGTGATGTGCTTCTTTTCAAGCTCGTCCTGAATGATTGGTCGGTTGAGCAAGCCCTCGAAGGAGTCAAGGAGCTTGAATTTGCCGATGATGGTGTCGCAGTCATCAAAGCCTTACGTGAGTATGGATGCAAGTCTTCTCTCTAGCTCCTTGATTCTCTGCCTGAACTTGTAGAAGTCGTCATCGAACTGTCTCTTCTCAATGTCCATGATGTCGTATTGCACGGTCATGAACTCCTCGACAGCCTTGTGGAACTCGGCATAGATTTGCAGGACAGTCGCAGTCAGAGTCTTACCCTTGGTGTTTCCGATTTCTATTTTCTGGAGCTTGTTGAATTGAATGATCGTGCTTGTGAGGTGCATGATGTCTTGGCATCGCTCTGAGAACGAGTCGAGTCTCACAAAGAGAGCGTTTGTTGTGATCTTCCATTGGTTCTTGGCCTTGGCTTTGTATTCGAAGTAGGCGTCTTTGAACTTGGAGCAGACGTCCAAGGCCAAAGTGAGCTTATCGTGAGCCTCCTTTGGCTCCTCGTTCTGGATAAAGCCAAAGATCTCCGTGCCAGCGATATGTGTGCGGCACTGGTTGATGATGGCGTTGCAGATTTCTCGAATTAGAACGACCAGTCTCGATGGCGTGTTGTAGTGCTGAGAGTAGGTCCATACAAGAAGGATGGTGTGCATGATGGGCACGAATAGTTCTGCGACGTCATTCAACTCCTTGGCCTGGTCTGTCAGCTGATTGAAGAGCTCCAAAAGGGTCTGCAAGTACTTGTAGTTTTCGTTGGCCTCTGCACGGGCAGTCTGCACCTCCTTCTGGAGCTTGCTGAATGGGCCAGTATAAGTGGACTTGTTCTGCTCCAAGAATTTGAGGACCTTCTTGATTCTCTCCGAATTGAGCTACTGGCAGATTGAGTTGAGATTCTCACTCTTGTTCTTCCAGAAATCAACCTCTGTGAGAGGGTCTGGGTGGTTTCCATTCTTCAAGGCGCTCTCTGGATCTTGCTTGAGGACGTTCTTGATCTACTTGGTCCAGTGAACGATAGCTCCTTCAAGAAGCTGAGCTTTGTCCTTGCTCGAGGTCTTCTCGCTTGAGGTGACGTCGTTTGGTGGAAGCGGCAGGAGTGTGCGGCCCTTGACCTGCCCTATTGTCACATAGGTGTGGGCCAAGAACACATGGAACCTGTCCATCAGGTCCTGTGAGACCAGGTCGGACCAGCCGATCATGTTGAGAGGGTTGCCAAGCACTGGCATGTAGACGTCGTTACACACCAAGTAGAGGTTCTCGAGGATCTGTCTATTGATCTCCATAAAGATCACCTCCTTGTCGATGTTATCGGCGTTGATCTCGCCAGCCTCCTTCTTCGATCGGGCTCTCAGGATCAGGAGGACCTTCTTCTTGATCCTTTCTGGAGCTGGTGGCTCGCTTTGGAAGTGCACCATCTCGCCTGCAGGAATGGCAAACAAGAACATATATAGGGCTGAATCGCCAAAAAAGTCCTTGATGGCTTTGTCATTGTCTTCGTGTGTCTTGATCTTGTCCACTTTCTCGTCTTGCAACTTCTTCAGTCCGAGGTAGATGAGACTGTACTTGAGGACATACTCAGCAGGGCTGAGTGTGGTTTGGGTTAATAAACTCATGTCTGTTTGATGTGAGCTACTT
>Ga0075488_1634817_pt1 | contig 12703 bp, 9 predicted proteins | sample DEB08_RNA2_7_FD_73464 | JGI IMG/M metagenome (GOLD analysis project Ga0075488, IMG submission 73464) | Aqueous microbial communities from the Delaware River and Bay under freshwater to marine salinity gradient to study organic matter... | ecosystem: Environmental > Aquatic > Marine > Coastal...
ATTTCGTATACGCAGTAATGACAAACGCGCTCGAAAAGAAGAATATGCTAAATGCTGTCAAACTTGTGATTTTGTTCGCAGTCGCAGCTATCACATCCTCGGCGGAAGCGCCAGCTGTTCTTGCCCAAAACGCACTCAAGGGTGTTGGGTATAGAGAGCAGGAGCTTCAGCTCGCCAAAGGCTCAAAGTTCCAAACGGAAGTTCCTGAAGGTATCCCATGGGCTTCCTTCGCCGGTGGAACTCACATTTTCGTTGAAGGTACTGGTCTTGCAGAAGCACCAACCTCCAACGCTGTTCTCTTGGAGTCCGTGGAATTCGGTCAAACAATTCCATCTCCATTGCTCACCGAAGAAGATGCCTTCAACTCAAACACTCATCTGGGATCTCTTTCCTACAGATTGGTTGATATCCCAACACTGTTCGGTATGGCGAAGAAGAGCTTCGACAACTTCCATGCCCTCACCTTCTATCTCTCCATCAAGTCCGTCACGATCCATGGTGAGGAGATTCTTGAGTGTGCTGAAAAATGGAGATGCAAAATCGTTGTCCAGAAGCAATATACTCCAACCATTTACTATTTGTCTCCACCAGTAACCTACTACGATTCATGGACTGAGGTGTACTTTGACCCAAAGAACGTCCCAGGATTGATCACCAACCTTGATTCCGATGAGCTTCAGTTCATTAACACCAAGGTTGGCGGAAACTTGCTTGATTTTGAGCAAACCTTGGCAAGCACCAACAGATTCTGGGGCTATGTCAAAAACCATGCCAGAGGTCAAGTTGGAGAAGGTCCAATCTCATTGAACCAAGAAGTCTCTATGATGTGGGAAGTCGGCCGATCTGACGTCAACACCATGAGGAACAAGCACTGCAATTTCGATGAGTCCCACTGCTACTCAGCTTTCAATGTCCCAGTCATCTTCTCAATGAGCTCAAGCACTGGATATACCACAGGTGGACAAATTTTGACTGTCAAAGGCCATGGCTTCAACAATCAAAAGGTCACAGCTCAAGTTGATGGAGTCGACTGTGTTGTCCTTACACAAGCCAGAGATCAGTTTACATGCAAAGTTCAACCAAAGGCTGCCATTTCAGTCGATGCTGATACTGTTGGTCAACATGGTGTCAGAAGAAAGTTTGTCAACAAAGATACTGGCTTCTCATTGGCTGACATTGATACCTTGGCTGGTTCAGAACAGCTCGGACTTCACTGGGAAGTCGAAAACTCTCGAGGCTCAACCTTTGGATCAAAGTTGAGCGCTTGGTTTGTTGCCCCAGCAACAACCAAAGTCAGATTCTATATGACCTGCGATGACAACTGCAGCTTCGACATCGCTTCAGTTCCTGACACAAAAATTGACACCACAGTTGCTGACTATAAGCCTCTCATCACTTCAACAGGAGTCAAGGGCTACAGACAATACTTCGATACTGTCACACCAGCAGCACCAGCACCAGCTGCTCCAAGCCAGAATGTCGCAGGTTACTTGACCTCCCAATTGGACAAAGACATCCTTACTGTCACAAATGAGATCAGAATGAACCCATCTTCCTTCGTTCCAAAGCTTGAAGCCATGCTTCCTAAGTTCGATACCACTGACCCATTGCTTTACATCACAGGAACTGGAACCAACCTCATGACCAACGAAGGCGCAGTGGCTGTCCAAGAAGCCATCGACTATTTGAATGCCATCACCACCCCAATCTCAGAAGCAATGCAATGGGACCAATATGCTGAATTTGAATGCAAAGATCTCGTCGCTGCTCAATCATTAACAACTGAAACCGGTCACAACTCTCCAGATGGAACCACAATGACTCAGAGATTTGCAAAATACGGCCAGTTCGTTGGAACTATTGGTGAAAACCTTGCCTATGGAAAATCTGTTGCTGAAGACATTGTCTTGCAATTGTTCGTCGACGATGGTGTTGCATCAAGAGGTCACAGAGACAACATCATGAAGCCAGAATTCAAATTCTTGGGTTCAAGCTCAGGAGGCCACGGAACATATGGATCCATGACTTGTATTGGATATGCTGCAGGTTTCACCAGCAATGGCCAATATCCACTAATTTCAGAAACTGACCCAAATACTGCTCCAGCTGCTACCCAAGAACTCGGTAGTGTCACTGAGTGGGTCAATGTTGAAGCTGGCAAGCACTATCATGTCCAAGGTTATCATTACGAAGCCCATGGTGGTGATCACTACACCGTCTCTGTTGAGATCGAGGCCAACACCCAAAGCCATCACCACACCATGAAAGAGGTCCAAGACTTGAAAGTCGACACTGACGTCGTCCTCGAAAAGACTTTGGTTACCGTCACTAACCCAGACGATATGCTCTACATCCTCGCTTTCCAAAACCCAGTTACTTTGGCTTCATGGGCAACCGAAAAGATCCCTGCCAGCTGTGACGCAGGCACATTCAGAAACAAAGTGAAGGACTTCTACTGGAACACATACAAATCAGACATCACCGTCACCAAGACCATGCAAGATGTCAACGGAGCTGAAACAACAGTCGCTGCTGACAGTGTCAAAAACATCTATGAAATCACCCTTTTGAAGATGATCCCAGACGTCTCAACCTCACAAATCCAAGCTGTCAAAGTCGATACAACTGCATCTCTTGCCGTCACCTTACCAATCGACCACCAGAAGTCAGGAACTCCAATCACTGGCAAATATCAGATTCAATGCGTGAACCAAGCCGGCGAACTCTCAAAAACAAGAGAAATCGGCATCTCTGCCACTGACAACAACATCCAATGGACTATCATGCAAGATTGCCATCAAATCTATGATACCCTTGAGGTCATCAGCCTTCCACAATACGCATACAAAGAAAACGGTATCGGCTTCAGAATCAGATTCACTGGCCTCGGCTACGACCCTGGAGAGTATTCTATTGTCTCAGGAAATGTCACTGCCCTCGAAGGTGTCAATCTCCAACACAAACAAGAAACAGTTGTTCCATTCGGTGGAAATATTTTCTATGAGCCAATTCCATTCGAGATGCTCAAAACTTTCGAGACAAAGCCACAACTTATTGTCAATGTTGGCGAAAACGGAGAGTTCCCAGCCGTTTGTCACAATATGACCTGTGATTTTAGCTATATTGCTCCAGTGGGTGAAATTACTGATTTCACATGGACCGCAGGCACCAAGGAATTGCAGCTTGTTGGAACTGGCTTCCCAGCTGAAGCTGACATCACTTCAATTGAATTCGCTCAGTCTACTTGCACGATTTCTGCTGCATCAGCAACCAGCATCACCTGCACCTTGGACCACCAGGAGACATGTGGTGTTTGGTAGCCAACTCTGAACGCCAGACTCGGATCCATCCCACTCGCTGCCGCTTTGACCAAAGAAGAGACCATCGACTGCACCATCACTCAAGTTGCTCCAACAGCCGATCTGAACATCCTTGGCTATGACAATTTGACCTTCACAGGAACCAACTTCCCAAGAACGGTTGAAGGCAACACTGTCGTCATTTCCATCATCGATAGCACACAAGTCGAGAAGGCCACATGCGTGGTCCAAACTACCACATCAACTGAACTTGTTTGTCTGACTACCAATTTCGCCAACAAACAGCTTCTCTCTCAGACTTTTGACTTCGTCTTCACCATCAATGGCCTCGCTGTTGCAAATACCGCCCAAATTACCACAAAAGCCATCAACAAGCTCGGTAGCTCAATAGACACTGGTAACTCAAACCCAACTTCAGCTTCACCAGTTCTCCAGACCGATATTGTTTTCTCGTTGACCTCAGACTTCCCGATGGCCTTGACTGTTGATAATGTCCAGGTTTCCATCAAGAGCAAGACTAATGCCACACTGCCAGAGAAGTTCTTGAAGGTTGTGTCAGTTGATGACAGCACCAAGGCCATCACTTGCAGGTTTGGAGGTGCATACAGTGACCAATACTCCATCCATATCAGGCACGATACCTACGGTCTTGTCGATATGGAGGCTCATACTCTGACCGTTGGATCCACAGTGACTTCAATGTCGCCAGCTGTTGGTTCAGTTTATGGTGGAACACTTCTCACTATCAATGGAAACAACTTTGGAACCAAGGAGACAGACAATCCAGTAACAATCAACTACAACGGTGCCCTTGGAGCTGTTCCATGCTACATCAAGGAAACAAGCGAAACCCAAATCAAATGTAGAGTTGGAGATTTGAGCGAAGCCAAGAAGAAGCCAGCTAATCAAGTATGGAAAGCTATCGTCTTCTTGAGAACTTCAGAAGAAGCCACATGCGTCGCTCCAATCTGCAAGTTCACCTTCACAGATTCCCTTCCTACCATCACCGCCCTCGCTGCCGAATGGGACGCCGCTTCCCTCTCATGGAGAGCCAGAGTCACAGGCACAGGATTCACTGGTGACGCAACCTCAAACCAACTTGAGATTAACGGAAGAGAACAAACAACTCATTCCGTCAACCCAACTGATGCTTACTTCACTATCACTGATGTCGATGATTTAGTATCACAAGGCCTGAGAGTTTACTTTGAAAAAGGAAATGGGCTTGGAACCTCAGTTCTTGATGCAGGATTGACCTTGGAGCCAAAGCTTACAGAGATCACTCCAAACGCAGGATCTGCTGGAGGTTCAGTGATTGTTGCCACAGTTCATGGTATTGGTGCCCAAACTCAAGGTGTCAATCTTGTTGATGCAGGTGGTAATGTCGTTTGCGATCAAGTCACAATCAACAAATACAGCAGAGTCGAATGCCACACCAAACCTGGCGTCATGGCCTCAGCCATGCTCAAGGTCAGAGTCGGAGCCAGTGACTTCGCATGTGCCAACACAGACACCACCAAATGTAACTATGAGCAAGCAACTGCTGGATTCCCAGAAGTCACAGCTGTCGCCAAAGCAGATGACTCAACCATTTCATTCACTGGAACTGGATTCTTCGCTAGTGGTTATACTGCCAAGGCCTCCTTCGGTGGACACGAAGCTACAAGTGTTGTTGTCAATGATGCCACCTCTGCCAGTGCCACCTTTGCTTAGGGTGTTCCAACAGTTGCTGCTGCCGAAACACCAAAGCTTTGGTTCGTCAAGACCTCAAGAAGAAGAGCATTGGCCGCTATTGCTGATACCCCAGAAACCCACTTTGCTTCAGGAACTGCTACTCTTGACAATCCTTTGACCATCACCACTTCGTCATCTGGACTTTCTTGCTCATTCGCTGGAGGATGCTTGTTCGAGGTTACCGCAAACGGCCTCGCCACCCAAATGGCTTCAAGCCCAGAGCAAAACTTCGTGACAGTCTGCGGTCAACCATGCCTCTTCTCTGATGCCTCAACTGCTTCAGTTGCTAAATGCTCAGTGCCAGCAATTTCAACGACCTATTCAAACTCCAACTTCAAGATCGAAAATGTCTCAGAAGATTTGAAGCCAGCACAGACATTCGGAACTAACGCCAATCACGCTCTCGTCTTCGACAACAACTTGCTCAACAACGCTGGAGACACCACAGCTGCAGATTGCACTATTGGTGCTGAATTCAGAGATGGATTCGTCGGCCTCATCTCACAAGTCAGATGGTTCATGAGCGACATTGCTGACAAGAGTGTTTTCAATGCTACCACCAAGTTCCAAGGCTCAAACGACGGAGCCACATACTCTGATCTTTTCACTTTCGATGATAACCTCCATGAGGGATGGAACTATCACAAGTGGGAAGATGCTCAAGAACCAAAGTACAGATTCTATAGATTCACCGGTGCTTCAGCTGGATCATGCAACATCAACGAAATCAAGTTCACTGGTGTCGAAACTATTGAGTCTTCTCAAGCAACATAGACCTGCCCAGTCTCACTGACTGCCGGAGGTGTTGTCCAATCCTTGACAAATAATGTGCAATATGACGGAAGCGCGACTCCAAAGATCGACTCGATCAGCCCAAGATATGGTACCGTCACAGGAGGAACTACTGTTACACTCACAGGCTCTGGATTTGGATCATCAGCAGCTGATGTTTCAGTCATCATTGACGGTGTTGCCTGTGCTGTTTCAGCTGCCACAAACACTCAGATTACTTGTGCTACAGGACCAAGACCAAACACGCCACCACCATCAATGACAGTTTCAATCAATGGTGTTGGAAACGTTGCTCTCCAAGGCAACACCTTCACCTACGTCAGCGCATGGTCCGAATCATCAACCTGGGGTGGTGACTTTGCACCAATTGAAGGAGATTCCATTCATGTGCCAACTGGCAAGCACTTGCTTGTCGATATTGATTCAGCTCCGTTGTTGAAGGCGGTCATTGTTGAGGGCTCTCTCATCTTCCAACCACACCTCACTGACCCAACTCATCACAGAACATTTGATGCGCACTACATCTTCGTCAGAAATGGAAGGATGGAGGTAGGAACCGAGGAGCATCCATATACTTCAAAGATTACCATCACCATGCACAGCAGACTTTCTGATCCATTCTTGCCAATTTACGGTAACAAGGTATTGGGTGTCAGATTTGGTACACTTGATATGCACGGACCAGTCAGAACTCCAACATGGACATTACTTGAGTCCACAGCAGCCGCAGGAGCAAGCACCATTACTCTTCAAAGAGACGTTGACTGGCAAGTCGGAGAAACTATTGCCATCGCATCCACCAGTTTCAGCGGTCGAGATGCCGAGAAGAGAGTCATCAAAGCCATTGACAACACAAACTCTGCCAAGCCAGTCATCACTCTCGACAGACCTCTTGAAAACAAGCACTTCGCCATGACGCAAACCTATGGCTCAGACTCCATTGACATGAGAGCTGAAGTTGCGCTTCTTTCGAGAAACGTCGTGTTCAGAGGTGAGCAAGTTCATTCCGAGAATGACCAATATGGTGCCACCATCTTTGCTCATTCTACTGGTGATGATTCACTCACTGTCAGACTCAGCTACATTGAGTTGACTGATTCTGGTCAAGCCTTCAAGGTCGGTAGATACTCAATCCATTTCCATATGATTGGTGCAGTTCACAACTCATATGTTCTCGGTGTTGCTGTCCACGAAGCATACAACAGAGCCTTCACCCTCCATGGAACCAACCACTTGAGACTTACCGATAATGTGTCATTCCACGTCAAGGGACACACCGTTTTCATTGAAGATGCAGCTGAAACCAAAAACATCATCAAAGGAAACTGCCTCATCAACACAATCAGATCATGGAGTCTTTTGAACACCGATCAAACTCCAGCTTGTTTCTGGATCACACATCCAGACAACGCTTTCATTGAGAATCGTGCCGCAGGCTCAGACAGATATGGATACTGGTATGATTTGCAAGCTCACTCAATCGGTCCATCAGCCAACACTAACAGATGCCCAGAAAACGCTAGAGTCGGTGAGTTCAGAGACAACCACGCTCACTCAATGGGAAGATACGGCCTCAGAATTTTCCATAATATGGTCCCAAGAACTTATGAATGCTAACCAATCGTATTCGATAGGGAGGCTACCGGAGACAAATATTGGAAGAATCCACTCCTCACCGCCAACTTTGACAACTTGGTCAGTTGGAAGAACAACAGAAACGGTGCCATTGCCGAAAGAGTTGGAGATGTTAGATTCAATAATTTCAAGACTGCTGATAACTTATTGGCAGGAATGGAATTCTCGTTGACTAATGATGTTGGAGATAATATGGCACAGGTGAATGGAGGTCTCATAATTGGTAAGACTGCTAATACTGAGGCTCTCCTTGATGCTGCCAATCCTCATGGAATTATCACTCCAAGAACAGAAAACTTCGTGATTCAAAACACCAAGTTCTTCAACTTTGACTGGAATGACGCTGCTGCACTCGGAACATGCTCTCACTGCTTCCATCCAGCTGCCACCGACTCAGGAGCAAGAACAATTACCTTGAACAATTTGAGTTATGATACCACTGTTGCCAAGAGAATCAAGTACCAATATCCATTCAAAGCTATCTTCTACGATCTTGATGGTTCCACTACAAACAAAGGTCCAAACACATGGGCAACCTTTGATTACCCACATCACATGCAACCAGAATGTACATTGGATAAAGCCGTGTTTGATGGTGTTACTTGCGACAGCACTGTTCAAGTAAGGAGACTTGCTTTCCATGCAGCAACCCCAGGCTCACTCTTCAGTGGAATGGCTCTTAAGATCTTGAAATGGGATGACAGTCTCTTCGCAAATATGGATGACACACAGAAGCAAGCTCATCTTGATGATCGAAGCAACTATTCAACAATCATCTTCAAACCAAAACTTGATCCAAGCAACGGTTGGGCTACTCCATTCGTCACCAATCACAAGTACAAGTTCCACTTTGGATTGACTGGTCTCAACTTCGAAAAATTGAGAATTGATATGTCAGAAAGATGGAAGAACACTGATCATCCAATCTATCTCAGCCATAACTTCTCTGATGTCAGAGCTGCTATTGATGTCATCGTCGATGGCGGAAACAAGACAGAAAACAACACAATTGCTGCAAACGAAGCTGACTGGGTCACAGGACAAAACCTCGTTATCAACATCACTGATCTCAACAGCACTGAGCCACAATATCTTCACACTGTCTTCAACGGAAAAGATGTCACTGAGGGCGTTGAAAAGAAAGTTCAATTTGTTGGACACAGATGCATTGAAAACTGCTAGGAATAGATAACTGCTTAACCTATAGAAACAGGGTATAGGAGATGGAGTCAAACTTCGTCTTGGCCATCAGGAAAACTTCCTGTAGCTGGTGAATACGTACATATTGAGCCATCCTGGAACATGTTGCTTGATCTTGAAGAAACTCCAATCGTCGGATTGGTTCAGATTAATGGTAGACTTACATTTGACCCAACCATGAACGTCGACTTCAGAGCAAAGCATGTTTTCGTCAGAGCTGGTGAACTTATCATCGGTAACGAGACACACCCATATGAAAAGGAAGGAAGAATCACTCTTCATGGCGAGAAAGACGCAAAAGCTATTGTTTTTGACAATGCTATCGAAGCAGGAAACAAACTCATTGCTAACGTTGGTTTGATCAAGATGTACGGTAAACCAAGAACAAAGGAAAGTCAAATGACAAGACTCCTTGAACCAACTGCCAAATAGCACAATTCAATCAAAGTCAGCCCAGGTCTTGATTGGGTAGCTGGTGATAAGATCGGTATTCTACCAACCTCATTCAACCAGTTGGCTAGCGATGACAATGAAGTCGTCAGTTATGATAGTGCTACAGGTCAGGTATCACTTAAAGATCCGCTCAAGTACTACCATTTCGGTGCCCCTGAATCAACAGCAGATGAATACAACGGTCTCGATATTAGAGGAGAGGTTATTCTTTTGTCAAGAAATATCAAGATCAGCGGTGAAGACATTGAATCATGGGGTGCTCAGTTTGTCACTAGTGATACTACTGAATTCGATGTTATCAATGATCAGGTTATCACCAGATTCGGCCAAACCTTCATCGACAACGTTGAATTCTACAACTGTTCTCAGATCGATACCCACAAGGCGGCCATCAGATTCGAAAATGCTCAAGGAAAATGGAGTTCAGTGACAAATAGTGCTTTCCACCATGGATATGGATGGGGTGCGAATGTCAAGACATCTGCCAACATCCACTTTGCTAATAACAACTTCTTCTTCTTTGGACCAATTGGTGTAAGCATCGGATCATCAAACAACATCACATTTGACGGAAACGTCGTCGCTCACATCCAAAAAAGAACAACTATTGAAGCTGGAGACATGTTCCAAGACAAAGAGGGTGGATTTGTTACTTGCACATACTTCAGTACCACTGAAGTTTGCAGAAACATCCAAGTCACAAACAACATCGTCGCTGGTGCACATTGGACCGGATTTACTGCTTATGGACATGAATGTGGAGATTATACAGCAAATACTTTCAAGGGTAATGTTGCTCACTCAATCAATGGATCGAAGGGAGGAACTGGTGCAATTATCATCCCAGACAGAAGCTCATCAACTCAAATGACAGGATGCTTCGAAGGATCACACTTCTCTGCATACAAGTGTTCACAAGAGGGTGCCATGTCGCTCGTTAATGGACCACACACTGCTATCTTCAGCCACATGACCATCGTCGACAACTACAAAGGCTTGAGTAACGGTCTTGCCAGATCAAGAGGACCAGCTGAATACGGTGGAAGATGGCACATGCAAATCAACAAGAACTTCATCGTCGGCGAAGCTCCAGAGAGTCTTGATCAACCAACTGATGGAAGCTGGAATCTAGTTCACAAGGACAAATGTGGAATCTATTCTATGTCCGTCATCCATGGTGCAAAGCCGATTCATCCAACCATGGCATCACCAAAGCCATATGACAAGTACAAATCATATGCTGCATGGGGTGGAAAAGCAACTCTCCAAGGTAACATTTTCAAAAACTTCCATGGCACAACTGTCGAAGGCTAGAAATTAAGAGTGATCTGCATCAACAAACATGGTTCTGATTTCATTCCTGAACATGAATTTAATCAAAATACTTTGTCCAACGTTGATGAAGGTGCACTTGCATATCTTATGGATCCACCAGCCGGATGGGCAAATGTGAAGGATTGTGGAAACTTCCCATGTTCAACGCCAAAGAACTTCCTTGCCTCATGGACTGAAACAGCTTATGAGACACCAAATACTTCCAACTTCAACTACGGCTCTACTTTCCAAGTGATCCAAGATAACGACGGATTTGCACCAGCAATGTCAGGATGTGAAAGAAAGGAGAGCTAGAATGCTTACATTTGCAAGAGAGAATATCTTGGTATCCTCTTCTTCGAAAGTACCGATGAAGATCAAGAAGACAGATCAATGCAGCCAATTTATGTCAAACTCCAGGGCACCACCATGAACAACAAGCTCAACAGCATGATGGACCACATGTGGGATGGTTTCTATACTGGACAAAAGAGAATGTCAAGATTCCAAGCTGTATTTGATGGAACCAAAGGAAGCGTATATGATCTCAGTTATACTGGAAGCCCAGCTAAAGCACAAACCTTCGTGTTGCACTCACAGAACAAAGCTGCTGGTGCCACCATCAGAATTGCTTATCCAACTGCCGCCTCAAGAAACGTAGTCAAGGACGGACAAATCATTGAGTACAACATGTGGCAAGAGCAAGAAAGACAATACGGACCAGTCCTCCAAACCAAATGTGGTGAGAACAGATACATTGGTATTGTCAATATTCTTGAGTTCTATATTACTGCTGACTGTGAACTTCAGATCCAACCAAGAGATGCCATCCAAACATTGGTCAGAATGGAGTGGACCCTTGATGCATTCTTTGCTGATGGAGGTACAACCACTTTCATGGATAGAGTTGCTGCTTCATTAGGAATTCATGCATCAACAATCAAGATTGTCAGTGTTTATGAAGGTTCTCTTGTTGTCAACTATGAAATCCAAACTCCAGCACAAGCAGCAGGAGCTAGTAGTGGTGGTAGTGATCTAACTCAACTTTATGCCATTCAAGAGAAACAAAAGCAATTGTACTTGGCAAACCAACTCAATTTGGGTGCTCCTCTTCTTGACATTGCAACTGAAACACATACTTCAGCTGGTGTTGCCACTGACTCATTGAACACTCAAGTTTTAGTTGTTGATGGCACAGTTCAACCTGGTTTTGGATATACTCCATACATCATCACGAAGACCCCAACTAACTCACCAGCAGCCTTCCAATCATCAGGAACTACCGCAACCACTGCCACAACTGCAGCAACTCAAAATCTCACCCCAGAACAAGTTCAAACTCAAGTATCAAACGATAAGGCAGGAACTTCCCAGACTGGAGTCATCACAAGCAGTGGATCAAATGGCGTCTTCCAACCAAACGTCAAGATCATTGTTGACAAGAACGGAAAGCCAACCAAACAATCAAGCTCATCTGCTGGCGCAGCAACTGCTACTGACTCGAACGGAGCATTGGCCCTCGTCACTGAAAACAACACCTCAAAGATTATCATCATCGTTGCCGTCGTCGTCTTCTTTGTTATTGCTGCACTTGCTGGACTCAGAATGATGGTCAACAAGAGCAAGATGGCTATGATCAACGAAGCTATGGCAAGAAATGATGCAATCAAGAACGCCGAAAATGAAGTTTCTGATTCAGATAAGAAGGCAGTTCAAATGAAGAATCTTGGAGACAAAGCCAACTACGCCGAAGTCAACAGAGATTCATGCGTCACAATGACTCAGGTCACTCAACAAAACCAATCTGGAGCCAAACTTCAACAATACGGAGACCAATATGATCCAAACCAAGATTTCGCTATCTTTGCCTCAAAGAACAAGGAAGTTGGTGGACATATCAACCTCAGAGAAAAGATGAACCTTGCTGACAACAAATCCGAGAAGAGCGAACAAAGCAGCATTGACATCGAAGAAAGAGAACGAGCTCTCAAATTCAAGATGTCACAAAGAAAGGTTCAAAGACAAAAGAATTTGGAAACCAAGTAATCATCTGACACTGGTTCACCAAACAACGGAAGTTCATCTCCACTCGCAAGTCAAAATGACAACAAGCTTGCCGAGGACAAGGAAATCCATGACCTTGAAGAAGTTGAACAATGAATTAATCATCAAATGAATTAGTGATTATGTTTTCAATCAAGATAATGAAGTCTTGAAATTTGATATCAATTAATGAATTTACAAATAATACAAAC
>Ga0075488_1067333_pt1 | contig 12323 bp, 1 predicted proteins | sample DEB08_RNA2_7_FD_73464 | JGI IMG/M metagenome (GOLD analysis project Ga0075488, IMG submission 73464) | Aqueous microbial communities from the Delaware River and Bay under freshwater to marine salinity gradient to study organic matter... | ecosystem: Environmental > Aquatic > Marine > Coastal...
TTAAAACTTTAAGTGAATAACTTCAATAGAAGAATAAAATCTAATTTTGTAAATTGTATCTTTTTTTATAATTAAAACTTATTTATATTATCTTTTTAATAACAGAATTTAAAACAAAATATATTAACAATAAATAACTTTTCATTATTAGCATTGATCTTGGTGTCAGAAGTTTTTGCATTGTTAGTTTAATCTTAGATGTGTGATTGCCCAGGGTCATCCACAGTTGTTGTTTCATGTAAGTCTCCATAGTGTGCTGTCTCCAATTGCTTCAGACCCTTTGTGGAGTAATCACTTTTATCCAAGATAAACAATGCCACTCTTGTTTGACTTATAGATTTATCACATGGTGTGTACAGTGTTAAACTGTAAGTGTAATGATCATGTTGATAACAGTTTATGATCCTGAGAGAATTGAGCAGTAAGTAATATACAGGTTACTAGGAAGTAGCTTCTCACTTCTTCAATGCACGAAGTAGCTCATTTAAGCTAATTTCACCATCCTTATCGTGATCAGCTAGGGCAAATATGGTTTTGATTTCCTGGTCTGAGAAACCAGAAGGTCGTAGGGCAGAAGAGAGTTCCTGGTAGCAAACAGCTCCATCTCTATTGGCATCAATAGCATTGAATGCTGTTGCAACACAGTATTCAAAGAACTTGCTGACAGCACCGCCACTAACACTGCTGACAGAAAGAAGATTGACAAACTCAGACATGCTGACTTCACCATCACAGTCTCTGTCAGCCAGGGCAAAAACAGTCTCAACCTCTTGGTCATCAAAGTGAATACCACAGTTGTTGAGACCAGACTTCAGTTCAGCAAAAGAAATAGCTCCATCCTTGTTGGTGTCAAATCTGTGGAAAGCTGCCTCTATTTCGGATCTGCTTCTGAAACATTTTTTCAACTTTGCTATTCTTTCACTGGCACTGGGGATCATGATCTGTGCAAATTCAGAGAAGTCAATTTGTCCATTGCTATCTCTATCTCCAAGGATGAAAAGGGTTTCAATCTCATTTGAGCTAAGCTTAAGTCCTGCAGATGACATACCTTGAATGATTTCTTGTTGAGAAATCTGACCATCTTTGTCAATATCAAGCTTCTGGAATGCTTGTCTGACACTTGAGACATTGTTGAAGCACTTCCAGAATTTGGAAAGAGCTTCATTTGTGTAAGGAACCATGATTTTGGCAAATTCAAGGAAGCTAATCTTGCCATCCTGATCTGTATCACCCATAGCAAAGATAGCATTGATTTCATTGGCTGTATAGTCACCACCCATACCTGCTACAAGTTCTTCATAGCTAATTTCCTCATCACCATCAATGTCATAGCCATTGAAAACTTCCTTGGCATTTTTCAAGGTATTGTGTTTGGATCTAAATTTAGCAAGGGCACTGGAAGCTGCAGGGAAAAGCATTGAAACAAATTCAGCATAATTGATTTCACCATCTGAGTTAATGTCTGCCATGGCAAAGACATTTGATACTTCTTCTTGTGAAAAGCTCTTGCCAAAAGAGTTCATTCCCTCCATTAGTTCCTGTTTGTTAAGGGCCCCATCACCATTCAAGTCCATGGATTTGAATGCAGATACAACTTCTTCAATAGATCTGAATGAATTTCTGAATCTTGAAAGAGCACCAGCAGCACTAGGGCACATAACTCTGATGAATTCTCCAATGTTTATCTCACCATCGCCATCTAAGTCTCCAACAGCAAAGATAACATCAAGCTCTTCTCCAGACAATCTCATGCCATTCTTCAATTCATCTCTGCTAATTTGACCATCCTTGTTGATATCAAACTGTTTGAAAGCAGATTTAATATCTCCAATACCTCTAAACTTGGAAGAGAGTCTGCTAAGAGTGTTAGAAGCATTAGCAAGCATAAGAAGGACAAATTCTTGATAATCAATACAGCCAGACTGATCCATATCGCCAAGGGCAAATACAGAGTCAACCTCAACTTCAGAGAACTTAGACATAACATGTCTGAGCTCATCTCTTGAAATGTGACCATCTCCATCAATGTCATACTTTCTGAATGACTGTTTGATTTCATCAACATTTTTAAATGACTTTTGCAGTTTTGAAAGAGTTTCAACAGACTTAGGGAACATAAGTCTGATAAACTCTTGCAGACAAATCTGTCCATCTCCATCAATATCTCCTTTCTTAAACAAAGCATCAACTTCTTGGTCACTGGGAGATTTGCCGGTGGCAACCAGCATTTGTTTCAATTCTTTTTTGTCAATGCTTCCATCATTGTTTACATCAAATCTGTAGAAAGCAGCTCTGACATCTTCAACTCTTCCAAAAGAAGGAGCAGTTCCAAGAAGCTTTTCAAACTCAGGCAAGCTGATCTCACCATCTCCATCAATATCAGCAATAGCAAAAATTGTTTGCACATCATTATCAGCAAACTTCATGCCCTGGCTCTTCAAACCACTAGACAACTCCTGAAGAGAAATCTTACCATCATTGTTTACATCAAACTTCTTGAAAGCAGCCTGAACGGAGTTAGCAGTACCAAGGTTCTTCTTCAGTTGAGAAATCTTCTCATCAGCTGAAGCAATGATGGTTCTTGCAAACTCACTGAAGCTGATATTGTTGTCATTATCAACATCCATAACAGAGAAAACAGATCTCATCTCTCCTTCAGAAAGGTTAACAATACTCTTCATTCCAGCTCTAAGTTCATCAAAGCTGATCTCACCATCATTATTTGCATCTAGCTTCTTGAAAGCAGTCTTGACATTAGCAATAGAGGTCAGAGCCTTTCTTAGCTTAGCAAGTCCATCAGAAGCTACAGGGAACAGAGCAGAGACAAACTCAGTGAAGTTAATCTCTCCATCCTGGTTTACATCAGCAACAGCAAAGATAGCTTTTAGTTCACAAGATGAGAAGCCAACATTAAAGGATCTCATTCCACTAACAAGCTCCTGTTGGCACAAAGATCCATCACAGTTGGCATCAAATCTCTTGAAAGCAGAAACAACTTCATGGATATTTCTGAAAGAGTTCCTAAATTTGTTCAATCCACTGTCTGCAGCTGGAAACATTAGACGGACAAATTCAGACTGGCTAATTTCTCCATCCTGGTCAATATCACCAAGAGCAAACACAACTTCAAGCTCTTGGTCATTTAATTTCATACCATTCTTCATTTCTGGTCTGCTAATAGCACCATCCTTGTTGGCATCAATTTTCTTGAATGTGGCCATGACATCTTGGATTGTAGAGAATCTTGCAGAAACCTTCTTCAAGATTGATCCACAGTTAGGGATCATAAGACCAATGTACTCATTGAAGTCAATTCCACCAGAAAGATCCTTGTCACCAAGAGCAAAGACAGCCTCAACCTCAGCAGGAGAGAAACCAGACATCATGCTTCTAAGTTCAGTCAGAGAAATGTGTCCATCTCCATCAGCATCACACTTTCTGAAGGCAGACTTGACTTCATCTAAGTTTTTGTAAGACTTTTGGACCTTGGAAAGGGCAGCAGCAGAACTGGGGAACATAAGCTTGACAAATTCTTGCATATCAATTTGTCCATCACCATCAAGATCTCCCTTGCTGAAGAGTGCATTGACTTCACTGTCAGACACAGGCTTTCCAGCAGCGGAGCTCATCATATCCTTCATCTCAGCCTTATCCATGACACCATCACCATTGACATCAAATCTCTTGAAAGCCATCTTGGCATCAGAAACACTTCCAAAGGTCATTCCAATGGAGCAGAATGAGCTTGATGAGGAGCTTGAGAATGAGGTAGAAGTAACAGATGATGACTGAAAGCTTGTTGACTTGAAGCTTGATGAGAATGAGGAAGAGGAGGAGGAAGAAACTGTCATAGTGCCAACACTTGGTCTCATCACAGACATAAATTCATCCATGTCAATCTCACCATCCTTGTTTTTATCTCCAATAGCAAAGATAGCATCAACTTCAAGGTTGGTGAGCTTCATATTTCCAGCAAGCTTAGCACCAAGCATTTCATTTTTGCTGATAAGTCCATCACCATTAACATCAATCATCTTGAAAGCCTTCTGGACATCACTTATCATTTGGGAAAGCTTGAAAACAACAGCATTAGGGGATGGGCACATAACAGAGATAAATTCTTCCAAATCAATCTGGCCATCATTATTGCTGTCACCAATCTTAAAGATAGCATTGACTTGCTGTTCATTCAAACCAGCAGATGCCATTTCAGCCTTGCTAATCTGGCCATCGCCATCTCTATCAAGCTGTCTAAATCCATTCTTAATATCATCAAGAGACTTGTAGTTCTTGCTCAATCTTGCAACAACAGTGGAAGCAGCTGGGCACATGACACCAACAAATTCATCAATGTCAATTTCACCATCATTGTTGACATCTCCAATGGCAAAGATTGCCTCAATTTCTTCTGCATTAAACTTGTTACCAAAAGATCTCATTTCCTCCTTGCTAATGAGTCCATCTCCATTCTTGTCAAGAATGCTGAACATCTGTCTGGCCTCACTAATGTTCTTAACATTTCTGGTAAGCCTAGCAAGAGCCATAGAAGCAGCAGGATAAATTAGGCCAACAAATTCTTCAAGATCAATATCTCCATCTTGATTCAAGTCACCAAGGATAAAGATAGCTTCAACCTCCTGAGGATTGAACTTGCCAGACTCAAAAATCTCATCCTTGCTTAAAACACCATCATGGTTCTTATCCATGGAGTTAAAGGCCTTCTTGACATCATTAATGTTCTTGTACTTAGACCTAAGTCTGGAAGCAACAGTGACAGCAGATGGGCACATTACAGATACAAACTCAGTAACATCAAGAACTCCATCATCATTGACATCGCCAAGAGCAAAGATTGCTTCAACTTGGGCATCATTCAGACGATGACCAGATGCCTTCATTTCAGCCTTAGTTACAACACCATCACCATCCTTGTCAAAAAGCTTAAAGGCAGCCTTGACATCATCAACATTCTTGAAGGTCTTGCTAATTTGGCTGACAACCTCAACAGCAGATGGGAACATGAGAGAAACAAATTCAGTCATGTCAATTTCACCATCACCATTGACATCACCAAGCTCAAAGATAGCATCAACTTCTTCTCTGTCAAATCTGTTACCAGCAGACTGTAGCATTTCCTGCTTGCTCAGGAGTCCATCATTATTGGTGTCAATCTGCTTGAAGGATCTCTTAACATCATCAAGATTTTTGAAGGACTTGCTCAGCTTCTGAACAACCTGAGAGGCAGAAGGATGCATGAGGTTGACAAACTCCTCAAGTGTGATTTCACCATCTCCATCAACATCTCCCAGAGAAAAGATAGCATCAACCTCAACATTTGAGTAAGATTGTCCAGAGCTCTTCAATGCAATAGTGAGTTCTTCCTTAGACAGAGCACCATCGCCATTCTTGTCAAATCTCTGGAAGGCAGCTCTAACCTCAGCAAGATTCTGATACTTGCTTCTAAACTTTTCAATGATGTCAGAAGCAGATGGGCACATAAGAGCAATAAATTCTTCATAATCGATCTCACCATTACCATCAATATCAGCAGCAGCAAAGATAGTCTCAACCTCTTGTCTGGTAAAGGAGCCCGATAGGGCAGAAACAAGCTCACTCTGGTCAATAGAACCATCTCCATTCCTATCAAACTCTTTGAAGGCCTTCTGAACATCCTTGACTGTCTTCCTGATAGTTCTAAACTTGGAAACAACATCAGAAGTGGATGGCATCATCATGGCCCTAAACTCATCAAGATCAATCTCTCCATTCTGATCCTTGTCACCAATGACAAAGATGGAGTTGATGTCTTCCTCAGACATCCTCTGTCCAGTTCTTTGCACAACAGACTTCAGCTCCTGGAAAGAAATCTGACCATCACCATTAGCATCCCAGCTTCTGAAGGCGGAAACCACATCATCCTCATTCCTAAAGTTTTGCTTGAGATTTGAGATGAGTTCAGCAGCTCTAGGGAACATCAGGCCAACAAATTCTCCGATATCAATCTCACCATTTCCATCAATATCAGCATGTTCAAATACAACACCAGCATCCTTGGCAGTAAATTGTCCAGACTTGGTCATGCCAGCCTCCAGCTCCTTCCTAGAAATGCTACCATCTCTGTTAGCATCATACATGTTGAAGGCTCTTCTTACATCGTCAATGTTCTTGTACATAGATCTGAATTTGTCAATCACAGAAGAGACATTTCCTGATCCAGCAGCAACAGGAGCAGATCCGGGGCAGAGCAGAGCAACAAACTCTCCCAGACTGACCTCGCCATCACCATCAAGATCAGCAAGACCAAAGATTGTCTCCATCTCCTGCTCGGTCATGCAAACTCCAGACCTCTTCAGGCCGTTCATCATTTCATTGTAGTCAATGGCACCATCCCCATTGGTGTCAAACTTCTTGAAAGCTGCAGTTACCTCAGCCTGGTTCTTATACACCCTCTTCAGTTTGGCAATTCTCTCTGGGGCAGAGGGAATCATGATCAGGGCAAACTCAGGGAAGTCAATCTGGCCATTGTTGTCACGGTCAGCAAGAATAAATAGGGCATCAATTTCCTCATCAGTGAAGTTACGGCCTGACCTCTTCATTCCACTCATAACCTCATTCCTGCTGATCTGTCCATCATTATCAATGTCAAACTGCTTGAAGGCTTGACGTATTACTTTGATGTCACGGAAGCACTTCCAGAACTTGGATAGAGCTTCAGAAGCAGCAGGGATCATAAGCTTAGCAAATTCAAGGAAGCTAATCTTGCCATCTTGGTCAGAGTCTCCCAGGGCAAAGACAGCCTTGACTTCATTTACAGAGTAACCAGATCCCATTCCTCTAGAGAGCTCATCGAAAGTGATCTCTTCATCACCATCAACATCAAACCTGTTAAAGTCAGCACAAGCATTTTGGATATTTTTGAACTGCTTTCTAAACTTGGTAAGAGCATCACCAGCTGAAGGAATCATAAGGCTTACAAACTCAATATAACTGATCTCTCCATCCTGGTTAATGTCAGCAGCAGCAAAGATGGCATTGGTCTCCTCATTGCTGAAGCTCATTCTCATGTCTCTCATGCCAGCAGACAGCTCTTGGATGGAAATAGAACCATCATTGTTAGTATCAATTCTCTTGAAAGCAGAAACTAAATCATTGATGGTGCTGAAGCAGTTTCTGAATCTGTTGACAGCATTAGAGGCCAGAGGGCTCATAACTCTGACAAACTCACTCATTGAAATCTCATCATCTCCATCAAGATCACCAAGAGCAAAGACAATGTCAAGGTCAGCATCAGAAAGCTTCATGCCATTCTTCAGCTCCTGTCTGCTAATCTGTCCATCACCATTCAGATCAAACTTCTTGAAGCTCTCTCTAATGTTGGTGATAGATCTGAAACTCATTGAGAGCTTAGAAATAGTAGCAGGGGCAGTTGGAAGCATCAGACCAATGAATTCCTGAATGTCAATGCCGCCAGATTGATCCTTATCACCAAGAGCAAAGATGGACTCAATTTCATCAGAACTGAAGCCAGACAACACTTGCTTTAGCTCATCCTTAGTGATATGGCCATCACCATCAGCATCAAACTTTCTGAATGAAGACTTAACCTCATTAAGACTTCTGAAAGATTGCTGAACCTTCTGCAGAGCCTTTGCAGAGGCAGGGAACAAGTGCTTGATAAGTTCCTGATAATCAACTTTGCCATCACCATCAATGTCAGCCTGCTTGAAGAGAAGGTCCGCTTCAGCATCAGAGTTGCCAGTGGCCTTCAGCATCTGACGGAACTCATTCCTGTCAAGGTGACCATCACTGTTCACATCAAATCTTCTGAAAGCAATCTTAACGTCATTAATAGACTTGAAGCTAACAGGCTTGCTGCTGACAGCAGAGGCACCACCACCAGCTCCAAGAAGAGTCTTGAATTCTCCAATACAAATTTCACCATCTCCATCAAGGTCAGCAATAGCAAAAACAGTCATAACCTCCTGGTCATTGAATTTCAAACCAGAAGATCTCAGTCCATTGGCAAGTTCATCGCAAGAAATCTTGCCATCTCTGTTGACATCAAATCTCTGGAAAGCCTGTTCAATTGCAGCATCGTTGTTGAAAGATTTCTTCAGCTGGCAAACCTTGTCTCTGGCAGATGGCAGTACAAGCTGTGCAAACTCAGCAAAGTCAATAGAACCATCTTGGTCAGAATCACCAAGGGCAAAAACAGCAGATATTTCACCAGAAGAGAAATCTCTTCCAGCACCTTTGGCAAGTTCATTTATGCTAATAGAACCATCTCCATCAGCATCAAATCTCTTAAAAGCTACCTTAACATCAGTAATGGCTCCAAGGCGAGATCTGAACTTGGCCAGACCATCAGAAGCAGCTGGGAAAAGAGCACTGACAAATTCCACATAGTTGATCTCACCATCCTGGTTGACATCAGCCATGCCAAAGATTCCAGAGCATTCCTGCTGGCTGAGCTGGAGACCAATTCCCTTGATACCATTCATGAGTTCCTGCTGGGAAAGGGCACCATCATTATTGGCATCAAACTTCTTAAAGGCTCTGATAACCTCAGAAATGTCTCTGAAGGAGTTTCTAAGCCTGTTCATGCCAGAAGCAGCAGAGGGAGACATAAGTCTGATGAACTCACTCATACTGATTTCACCATCCTGGTCAATGTCACCAATGGCAAAGACAACATCAAGGGCAGAATCATCAAGTCTAAGGCCACTTCTAAGCTCATTTCTAGAAATAGCACCATCTCCATTGGCATCAATCATCTTGAAGCCCTCCTTGATCTTCTGAACAGAGGCAAACTGTGAAGCAATTTTATTCAAGATGCTAGAACTATTAGGGATCATAAGTGCAATGAATTCCTGGTAGTCAATACCACCAGATTGATCCTTATCACCTAGAGCAAAGATTGAATCAACTTCCTGGTCAGAGAATCCTGCCATAACCTGTCTCAATTCTCCACGGCTGATGTGGCCATCACCATCTGAGTCATACTTGCGGAAAGAAGCCTTGACATCATTAAGACTCTTGAAGGACTGCTGCAGCTTGGATAGAGTAGCATTGGCAGCAGGGAACATAAGCTTGACAAATTCCTGGATATCAATTCTGCCATCTCCATCAACATCACCCTGGCGGAACAGAAGATCAACCTCCTGGTCAGAAACACTCTTGCCAGACTGGATAAGCAGATTCTTCAGCTCATTTCTATCAAGGTGGCCATCACCATCAGTGTCAAATCTTCTAAAGGCCTGCTTAACCTCACCAGCATTAGAGAAGGATACAGAAACAGTGGTGGAGGAGTAGGTTGTAGTTGACTGGTAGGACTGGGAGCTGGAGAAGGATGAAGAGGATTTCTGCTGGAAAGAAGCAGAAGAAGACTTCTGTTGGAAGGAGCTGCTTGAGGAAGATGAAGTCTTCATGAATTGTGTGTTGGAGGAGGAAGAGAAAGCCTGGCTAATACCAGCCTGGGGAACCATTACAGACATAAATTCTTCCAAGTCAATTTCACCATCCTTGTTGACATCTCCCAGAGCAAAAATAGACTCAACCTCAATGTGGTTCAGTCTAGTACCATCAGGCAGAGTAGCATTAGACATTTCCTGCTTAGATATCTGGCCATCCTTATTAGTATCCATCTTCTTGAAAGCTTCAACAGCACATTCCTTGCTCTTGAATGTTTTGCTAACCTTGAACACAACTGCAGAAGCAGAGGGGCACAGAACAGTGATAAACTCATCCAAATCAATTTCACCATCATTGTTGCTGTCTCCAAGCTTGAACACAGCATCCACCTCCTGGTCATTCAAACCAGAGCTTCTCATCTCATCTCTGCTGATCTTACCATCTCTATTTCTGTCCATCTTGGCAAACAGGCTCTTGATTTCAGTAAGAGATCCAAGATTCTTGCTAATTCTGCTGACAAGAGTTTCAGCTGAGGGGCAGATGACAGAGATGAACTCATTCATGTCAATTTCACCATCATTGTTAACATCACCAATGGCAAAGAGAGCATCAAGCTCCCATTGGCTGAACTTCATGCCACAATCTCTCATCTCCTCCATGCTCAACAGACCATCTCCGTTCTTGTCCATCATTCTGAACAGCTGTTGAGCTTCATTAAGGTTCTTAACAGTTCTGGAAAGTTTGCCAACAGCTTCAGAGGCAGCAGGGCACATGAGTCCAATAAACTCTTCCAAATCAAGTTCACCATCTCCATTGATATCACCAAGGATAAAGATAGCATCAACTTCCTGGTTGTTGAACTGGCTTCTGGCCATTTCATTTCTGCTCAGCTTTCCATCTCTATCAACGTCAATCTTGAGGAAAGCTCTCTTGGCCTCAGTAATGTTGTTGAACTTCTGTCTAATTCTTGAAATGACAACATTGGCAGATGGGCACATGACAGCAATGTATTCTTCTAGGTCAATAGCTCCATCATCATTGGCATCACCAAGGGCAAAGATTGCCTCAATCTGCTCTTGGCTAAATCTGTGGCTGGAGGAAGCCATTTCATTTCTAGAGATAGAACCATCACCATCAGCATCAAGAATTCTAAAGGAATCCTTGACATCATTGATATTCTTAAAGTTGCTGCTCAGCTTGTATACAACCTCAGCAGCAGAGGGGTACATCAGGCCAATGAACTCACTCATATCAATCTCTCCATCACCATTGATATCACCCAACTCAAAGATGGCATTAACTTCCTCATTGTCAAACTGGTTTCCTGCAGAGGCTCTCATTTCATCCTTGCTCAACAGACCATCATTGTTGGTATCAATGGCCTTGAAAGCTTTCTTGACATCATTAATATTCTTGTAGTTCTTTCTCAGCTTCTTGAGAACCTCACTGGCAGATGGGCTCATCAGAGTAACAAACTCAGCCATAGTGATTTCACCATCCCCATCAACATCACCAAGATTGAAGATGGCATCAATTTCAATGGAAGAATATGATTGTCCAGAGCTCTTCATGGCAGCAGCAAGCTCATCCTTGGAAAGAGCACCATCACCATTGGAATCAAATCTCTTGAAGGCAGCTCTAACCTCCTCAATGCTTCTGTACTGGCTCCTAAACTTGGAGACAATATCAGAGGCAGAAGGACACATTAGACCAATAAATTCTTCATAATCCACAGCTCCATCCTTGTCAATATCAGCAGCATTGAAGATAACATTGATCTCCTGCTGAGTGAATTTAATGCCAGAGGCATTCAGAGCCTGGGTCAGTTCCTGGCGGTCAATGGAACCATCACCATTAGCATCAAACTTCTTGAAAGCCAGCTGCACATCATGGACAGTCTTATGCACAGACCTAAACTTTGCAACAACATCAGAAGTGGTTGGCATCATGAGTCTCTTGAATTCCTCCAGATCAATCTCTCCGTTCTGGTCAATGTCACCAATAACAAAGATGGCATTCATCTCCTCTTCGCTGAGCTTGGCAGAGGTCTTGGAGACAGCCTGCTTCAGTTCAGTGTAAGAAATGGAACCGTCCCTGTTGAGATCCCAAGAGTTGAAGGTTTTCTCAACATCTTCCATGCTGTTGAACTGCTTCCTAAGGTTGGACACAATCTCAGCAGCAGTAGGGAACATAACCTGAACAAACTCAGCAATATCAATCTCTCCATCACCATTGATATCAGCAATCTCGAAGGCCTGTCTAGCCTCGTCAAAGCTGAACTGTCCAGTCTGGACCATACCATCCTCCAGCTCCTTCTGAGAGATGTTACCGTCCTTGTTCACGTCATATTGCAGGAAGGCAGCTTTTACCTCCTCTATGGTGGAGTAGAAGCTCCTGAACTTGCCCACAACGGAGGAAGACATGTCGACAGTATCGTAGGCTGGACGACCAAAATCTAGGCTGATCTTGTCTCTTCCCCAAGGGGTAGGAGTTGGGTTGGCCCAAGCGCGCTGGTTCGTAACCTTAAAGGTTGGGATACGACCGCTTTTAGCTTTCAGATCACACTTGGTGTACCCGGGGGGGAAATACGCATGCTCGCCCTGGTTTGCCATTGCAATGTTGGTCTTTGTCTCGTCGATTAAAACAGATGAAATTTTTCTTCCTCCTTGAGTTACTCCAACTGTTGGGGACAAAGCACCATTCCTTTTAGGGGACGGAGATGTAACAGAACTGCTCCGGGAGAAGTCGGTACTGTCGTAATCAGCTGATTTTGGTTACGGCCTGTACGGTTTCTACCCTTGCTCTGCACTATACACACAAACAACTCACTGTTCTGTTTAGGCTAGGCTAAAACACGTATGTACGACCGACGACAGCTGACTTTACAAGTACAGTACACGGAGGGGTACTGT
>Ga0075488_1618032_pt1 | contig 11262 bp, 17 predicted proteins | sample DEB08_RNA2_7_FD_73464 | JGI IMG/M metagenome (GOLD analysis project Ga0075488, IMG submission 73464) | Aqueous microbial communities from the Delaware River and Bay under freshwater to marine salinity gradient to study organic matter... | ecosystem: Environmental > Aquatic > Marine > Coastal...
CTCCAAAATTAAAATTAAAACTGTACTATCGCAGGTATCACTCCTTCTGACAGAGAAGAGCAACTCCCTTGAGTTTCCAGTTCATTGGTGGGGAGACACCCTTGGAAAGGTTCTGTCCCGAGTTGCCTTGCGGCTCGGCCTTTAGTAAGGCTCTGAAGATGAGATACCTGTCGTTTCTCTTTGGGTACTTGTACACGGGGCAAAGGTAGCCGTTCTTTTCGTTCATGGCGTTCTCCTTTGCTCTGCCGGCGGCACCTCTAGCTGCGGGGTCAATGGCAGTGGAAATGCACGTGACGTGGATGACGGGGAACAGGTAGAAGATGTCCTTAGCTGTCTGTTCTTCGAGACGCTTTTCGGTGTGATGCCACTGGCAACCCTCGAGGAAGAGTCCGTGAATCCAAACACCCTCAGAGGCACCCTGGAGACTCTTGCCATCAAGACGACCACTTTCGGGGTTGTCTCTGACAATGTCTCTCATGACCTCAGTTTTAACGTCAACCTGATCGAGAGACCAGTTTTCTGCCTTGTGTTGACGGGTGACCTCCTGCTTCATGGCAGTTAGGAAACCTTGACCGTTGAAGAATCCAGTCAACCAGAAAGATGGAGGTCTTTCCTTGTTGAGCCAGTTCGACAGCTGGTATTGTCTGTCTTGTAGACCCTTGAGCCATCCTGAAAGGGTAGGAAGAACCCAGGAGATCTCAGCTCCAGTTGGGTCAAGCATCCACTTCTTTGGCACTCTGTAATCGAAGATCTAATTGATAGAGTCGACGAGGTCGGGTGTCATGATGATGGTACCATCGATGGCTTGAACCATGTCGGACATTGTTCTTCTAACGATGGTGAGAGTGAGCTGGAATCTCTAGATCTCTTGCTTCAGGAACACGTTGAGAGGAATACCTTCTCCCTTAGCGGCGAGGCCTCTTGGTCCTCCCATGGTCTTAATCTTGTCCATGACCTGGTTCATGTCGAAATCAGGTGGGAGCTCCTTGATCAGTCTGGATTCGAGTTCGTTCTTGACCATCTCTTCCTTTGACAATCCGGATCCACCTCCGCCAGTCTTGGGTTGGGTGTCGATAAGCACCGAGATCATTTCAACGGACTCCTTGAGTCTGAAGGTGAGATCAGCGTTTCCGTTGAGACCGAAAATAAGAGGATGATCCTTCTCGGGCATCGTGCCGATGTATTGCATGAACTGAGGATGCTCACTGACATCAGGAATCTGGTAGTCAAAGTCTTAGATGAGAGTGTTGAATTTGTAATTTGGCGACATGGCCTGGTCGTTGAGCCAGAGATCACCATAAGTGTTGAAGAGCTCACGATCGAGACCGTCAGTAATTCTTCCTCCGTACATGATATCGCACGTCACATACTTCATGGCCTTCCATGAGAGGGGCTAGTTGTTGACCATGGCAGCGTTCATGTGGTTCTCAATATAGTTGAGAGAGGCCTCCAAGTCAGACGTGTTGAATTCATATGGCACACAGAAGCCAAGAGGTCCGAACTTTCTTCTCTCCTAGACAATGGAGTGCATAAAGCAGACCGTGAATACGATGTTTCTCCACTTCTCGTAAGGTTCGACCTTCTCAAGGAAGTCAGCGTTGACCATGGTTGAGAAAGTACGGGAAAGACCGGCCTGGATACCCTTTGGAGGCTCAGTTGTGACCTTGATCGCCATCTGGAGAAGACCAAGTGGGAAATCTTTATGAGGCTCGCAAGTAATCCAAAGACGGAAGTCTGGGTGGATCTCCTTATCCTTAGGGTTGAGGATGTCTTCGAGTTCGGCCATAAACTCGAGGGAAAGATGGCAATTGTTAAGCACGAGCCACTTTCCTGTCATATAGCCAATATCGATGTTCTTCTTGGCAGGTTTCTCCTGTTCTTCTCCCATAGATACCTTGGTAGTTGGGAACTGCTTCTTCTTTTTGGCGAACTCGTCAATGTTATTGGTTGGATCAGCACCAGCAGAAAGAAGATATAGAACAGGTACGCAAGGCTATGACTCAGTCCAAATATCACTAATTAAATCAGTGCTTGGGTCAGTATATTCTGCTCCGATACACTTTTTGATGAACTTGTTAGAGGCCAAGTTAAACCTGTCCTCTCTCAAGGATCTGATCAGACAGAGGTGGAGGAAGTGACCAATATTCTGGTCAGCATTAATCTTCTCCTCGTAGTCAGGAATTTAGGCAATTTCTGGTTCATTCTCTGCAAGGAAAGCCTTCCATTCCTTCTCAACTCTACCGATTCTTGTCTGAAGCTCAGAGAAGAATGCGGTCTCTCCATTAAACTTGTGGTTAGACAGAGCAACAATGTTGTTCCACTGCTTATCGTTAATGAAAAGTCTGTACTTGTTTCCACTATCTGAGATACCGGAACCAGCCTTAAGAAGCACACCGACATCTGCAGGTGATAGGTTGCCTGCCTTGATCATGATCTTGAGGCACATCATGAGTTTAAAGGTGGTCTTGTCTCTTTCGAATAGTCCTCTATTGATGTATCGGTAAGTAACGTAGGTCATTTCTTTAATGATGTACTCTACTCTTTCTTTGTAAACTGGTGAGGGCTTAGAGTTATCGATACCGGCGTCGAAGAGCTGGAGGAATTATGGGAGGGAAGTGTTGTACATCCAGTTGACAAGTGCCATTTCGACAATACAGAAGTAAAGAACGGCACCTCTAGCAGCGACCGGTCTGAAGTTTTCTCTCTTCTCTCCGATTTCTTTAGTCTTTTCTTCAGACTCCTTCAGCCTCTCATTCACTTCACCTGAGGCAACCTTGATGGTGGCGAGAACGTCAATAAGTTCAACCTCGTCGAGAAGGGATCCCTTGGCGTTGGCAAGTCTGTAGAGTAGATCAGCTTCGTAGTCTGAGAGCATTCTCTTGTTCATGGTGACATCCTTGTTGAGAGCGTCAAGCTGGTCTTCAAGAGACTTCTGTTCTTTGGAGATAAGACGGGCTAGAAGCTGTTATTCGAGACCGGTCTGAGTGACTGTGAAATCGATGATTGTAGTCTTTGAAGCCAGCTCTGGCGAGAAATGAGGTCCACTTAGACGGGATGTCATGTAGAGGCGGAATTTGTCATCAAAGTCCATGTCTTGGTCCGAAATCTTGATAAGTTTAGATCTTCCCTTCACGATGATCTGTTTCTCAAGAATAGGATCGAGCATTGGGTCAACTTCGTTTTCAATGTTCTCAATCAGGACAGCCCAACCTTCTCCGAGTGGAAGCTTAAGATGATCCTTGAGGTGAGGGTTTTAAAGAGTCAGGATGAGGTTAGGCTTTTCGATGAGGTCGGGTTCTCTTCTCTTGATCCAAGAGATGGCCTGACCCTGAGGATCGATCATGAGTGGATATCTTGAAGATCTGGTGACCATGATACCGTTTTGGACCGATAAATCATCGGAGGGAAGACCTTAAAGGGCCCACTCTCCCACAACGGATTAACTGACCATGAACTGGGTAAGGATGAGATTCTCCTAGCATGGAATTCCACGCTGGGTTAGGTCGCTGGCGAAGTAGTCGTTGTAGAGCAGTTATCTGAACTCAGTGTTGAAGGGTCCACAGTAGCAAACAAAGGCGCAGGCTTTTGCAGTATCTCCAACGAGTTGCTTCTTAAGACTCTTGAAACCAGCTGATTGACCCATCCATCTGATCTTGTTGTCCTCAAGAGAGTTGATAAGTTTGTTGGCTTGGTTCATCTTCTTTTCGGTTTTCCTGGCGGATTCTTCGAGGGCCGTTTTCTCAGAGAATGCCGTGTCGAATTCGGCTTTGAGTGCAGCCTTCGTGTCATTGACTTCTTTAAGCTGCTCTTCGGCCTCAGCGAGAGCGGCGAGGGCAGCCTGGAGCTCTCCTTCCTTCTGAGTAAGAAGAATAAGCTTAGGCTTGACAATTTTAGATGCTTTGTGGTAATCAGACATAGCTCTTGCCCACTTTGTGAGACCAACGAGGGCACCGTTAGCCATCTTGGCAGTGTCGTGATGGAAAAGAAGCTGTCCTTCGCTCTTACCTGAAGCACACTTCAATTCCAAGTATGGAGCCATAAGCTCGATGGTCTCTTCGTTGATGTTATCCTTCTCTTTATCGGAGAAATACATGAGTCTTCCCAAGAAATCTCCAACGAGAGTAACTGGCTTAATGTACTCATCGAAAGAGTCGGTGACAAATTGTGTCTCGACCTTCAACATAGTGTAGGCCTTGACACTGATAGGGACAAGTTGTGCATGGAATAGGATGTTAACAACATCGAACACGAGACGAGTTGTGTCAAGAGGCTTCTGGTTCTTGATCTCACCGATATCTTTCTTATCGATGGATTTGACAGCTGCCTCAGAGGCTCTAACGAAAGGCATAGCCTGAGCAAGATCTCTCTCAGCATCCTCTTTTTCTTGTGAAATAGCTTCAGATTGAGCTTCACACTTGTTCTTTGTGGCATTGACCTCTTCGGCCTTCTTTGCAGCATCGATACTCTTGGCATCAAGGACCTTCATGAGTTTGTCGACCTCACCTCTCTTCTGTTGTACAACTTGAGTTTCCTTCTTTAGATCCTGCTTAAGGACTTCAACACCCTCAGCAGCTTCTGCGAGACGGGAAAGACCAGAATTGATGGTCGACTCGTCAGAATCAATAGCATCGAACTTTTGCTTGTAAAGATCTTGGTACATATCGATGAAGGCGAGATAAGATTTTGGAGTGACGTACACAAACTTTCTCATCTTCTGCAAGTACTGTCCACAAACATCGCTGACCATATTGTGCACTTTACCCATATGAACCATAAGTTCTTTCTTGGTTGCGGCACTACATTCTATGGTGAAATCGTTGAGGAATTTCTGTGAGACAGAAATAAGGGCTTCCTCGGGCCATGGGAGGAAGTAATCAATACTGCACTGAGAGAAGAGAGAGGGGAACTTTTGGGCTCGCTCTCTGAACTTTGTGTTGGCTGGTGAGAAGGCAAGGATCACATGGAGGTTGTCCTTGACTCTATTGATGAAGAACTTCCAAAGAGTATTAAGACTTGGATCCTCACCCTTTGTTCCAACTTCCTTCATGTAGACCTGTCTAATTGTCTGAGGGATCATTTCTCTGTCTTCCTTGCCATGGAGACCTGGGATTTCACCAGTAGCAAGCATAGAGTTGATAGCCTCAAGGAAAGAGTCTTTCTTGACTTCAGCATCAGTCATAATGAAGGAAGCTGAGCCACCTAAGGGTCCGCACTGTTCATAAAGCTCTCTAATATCATCCTTGAGTTGATTATCTCCATAAGTCTTGGTAATTGAGATCTGGAAGAATAAATGCTTGCAGATAAAGGCAGAGAGTTTGGTCAGAGATTGCTTTCCAGAACCACCGACACCAACAAGAAGGATGCTTCCAGATGGGGAGTTAGTGACTCTGCAAATTCTGAGCAAGTGGAAGAGAGCATCATCGAAAATTACAAGGTTCATCTTCTTTGAAGCGTTCTTTTCGTTGTAGGCTGCGAGTTTGGTCATGACAATCTTTCGGACTGCATCGACGTCTGGGGCGGCTTCATAGACAAATGGAGCAACCTCAACAAGTTCATCATACTCGTCGAAAATATCCTTTCTTTGGAAATCAGCAAAGAGGTATTGGGTCAAAAGCTGATCTTCATCGAAGCTATCCTTAAACTTGTCCTTGGTGACATTGTCAAGCATCTTTTCAAAGATGTTCTTGTCGGTATAAGTGGTGAGTTTGTCAACGAAAGTTCTCTGGCACTCGTGACGCCACAATCCGATGAGGAAGAGCCTCTGGTCGACCTTCTCCTTCAGGGCAGAGACGTTTTAGATGACCTTATATTTGTCTTGTTGGGCCACAGTGGCGATACCTCCGAAAACACGAGCCAATTCACGAATATTGAAGGTGTAGTGGAACTTGGCTGGTGTAGGGAGGAGTCTCTTTCCGACTTACTCCCAAAGAGTAATAGTTGCATCGATGAGCTGGGTTCTCATGTTGACGACTTCTTGAGAGTACTTCTTAGTGGTGATAAGAGCAGAGAGGATGGCTCCATAGATGTTCTCGATGGAACGGGTGGAAGGAGCTGTCATATTGAGCGAGAAGAATTGCCTCTTCAGTCTTGATGGGATGTCGTTACGACCACCTCCTGGGTGGTTCATGCAAGCAACAAACTTAAGCTTGAGGATTGCTCTGAAATCACCTCTCTGGTCCTTGTGCAAGAAGTAGAGACCCTTCTGGTTCATGAGTTGACGGACAATTTCAAGGGTTTCCTGATCGCCCCAATCGTTGACATAGGGCATGGACAAGTCATCGAGGAAGACAGTCATTTGCTTTCCACCGGGTGGTACTGACGTCTTTGATGTTTGGTTGACGAGCTCGTTCTCGATACCTTCCTGGTAGTTTTCAGGAGTGGTTGCAGATGAGAAGTTGATTCTCTTGAAGAGCATCTCTTCTGTGTCGAACTTCTAAGAGTAGATGATGATGTTGGAGGTCTTGGCAGTACCTGGACCACCCACCAGAACAGTGTTGAAGAGTCCATATTCTTTTCTATCTCTGTGTCTGAGATCGGGAAGTTAGGAGATCTTTTACACAATATACTCGGCTCTGGTTGAATCCGAAGTAGGGATAAGAAGCTGCGAGAAATAGAGCTTCTTTGGGGGCTGCCATACATCAGCTTCCCAAATCTTCCAAGTCTTGGTAACTGGATCGACAAAGTAATCATAGACTGTCTCTTTATCAAAGTTCTGTCTCTAGGCAGAGATGTTAGGCAGAGGAGCCTTGGAAGCTTCCAAGATTTCTTTATGGAATTTTTGACGGTCTTCGATTTCGAAGAGACCTCCAACAGCCCAGGTCATGCAGTAGACGAAGAAGTGCTCGTAGGCGGATCTGTCGAGTGTCACCTAGTTTTCTTGGAATTGTTTCAAGCAAGCTTGCATGAGATTGAGGAGCTGGGTAACTAGGACAACTTCAGGCATATCCATAACAAAGTGGTAATTAAGAAGCTGCTTGAAAAGCTAGGTTTTGATGAAGTACTTCTGAACAAACTCCGCGATCCAGGTGCTCTCCTCTGGGTTGCAGTATTCTCTGTCCTTTGTTCTGTCTCTGCACCAAGTTGTGAAGAGAGGCTCCCATCCGAGATCGGTTGCTGATACATAGATGATACCGCAACGGGAGACAGTAGCAGGAGAGGCGTTGTTGAGGTTTTCGACCTCGAAAGTCATTCTGCAGTTATCAGCCATAGGAATACGCTCGGCGTTAGCAAGAGTGAGAATCTTGTTGTCATCCAAGACGGTGTTAAGATTCTCGATCCAAATGGCATCGACTGGGCCATCACAACAGATCCAAGTTCTCTTGTTGTCACTTCCCTTCTTGTTGGCCATCTTCCAAATGTTTGAGAAAATACCAGGCATCCACTCTCCAGTTGAGCTCATCACACCATACATTTACTGCTGTGTGATAGCCTTTGGGTTCAAACGGACCATGGAGTAAGAAACTGGATTCTCAACCTTGGAAAGGGCTTGAGTCAAGGTGTTCATAATAGTGGTTTTACCACATCCAGCACTTCCGACAAGCATAAATCCGTGACGGACAACAAAGGTCTCATAAAGCTGGATGTTCTTTTTTAAGAAATCTGGCTTCATGACGAGGTTGTTCCCCTCAATAAAGTGCTTGACCGCTGCCTAAACCTCCTTATATGACTTGTCGGGAATCTTTCCAGCCTGGAGTGGGAAGATATCGTCAAGTAGCTGTAAGAAAAGAGGAATATCCTGAGCAATAAACTTAGAGAGATTCATATCTCTAAGGGTACGGGCCATGATCATCTCTTCATCAGCATCTCTGGCCTCAGCTCTCTTAGAGTTTCCGGCGGTTCTGAGGACAGAGAGAATGTTTCTTAGACCGAAATCGTAGTGACGGGTCTTTGAAAGCTGCTCTTCGCAAAGCTTGTAAAGAATGTTAAACTTCTTTGAAAGAACATTGTACGTGGTGTAGCCTTGAGAAGCCAGCTTGACCTTCATGATAATCTGTCTGTCGGGCACCATCATAGTGACACCTCTGAAGAGAACCTTGAGATTTTCTGGTAGCTCTTGACGACCAGCATAACCGGGGTTCATCGTAATGAAGTAACCACAGTGGGCAACAAGAGGCACTGGTCTGTCCACACCTGGGAATGTGAAAGTCTTGGACTTGGTTTTCTTACCGGTGGTAATAGACTCAACCTGAGCTGCTACGACAGAAAGGGTAGCCAGAGAGATACGGTTGAACTCATCGAAGCAACCCCAGAGACCTGACATACAGATACCCAAGAAGATCTTTTGCATATCTCTGAATTTATGCTCGGTGGAGCAGTTGGTGACGACGACGAAAATACCGAGGGTACGTCCGAGATCCTTGACAGTCTCTGTCTTTCCAGTACCGGCGGGTCCAGCGGGGGCACCACCATAGCACATCTTGAGAGCCTGGGAAAGAGTGACATAGCATCTGTCTGTGAGAAGTGTGATACACAGTCTCTCCTTGCATCCAAGGAACTCGTAGGAGTAATTGAAATCGACATCAGTGATTCCAATTTTAATGTGACCTTCCTCAGCCTAGAAGGAAACACGGGTATTCTTTTGCCAGTCGAAGTCGTGGGCGTCTTTAAGTCTGTATTCCTTGGCCATCTGAGTAAGCTCGTCATGGATTTCAATCTGATGGACGTGGATGGTAATGAGAGTTTCAATCTTCTGTCTGATAAGTGGACCTGGGATGTCTTCGAGACAGTAAGTAATAAGCACGTTTTCCATTTGTTTGAAATCATTCTTCAGGCGCTCAAGAGCTCCCTTAACTTCTTTAGGTGGTCTTTCGAGGGCTTCCTGCATCTTTGTGTTCCAGATCATTTGGATTCCAAGGAGAGCAATCTGGGACTGGTACATGTCGATAAATTCTCTGAGAGGCATTTGAAGGTCAGCGCTTGCGCTCTTACAGACTGTTCTGACAGAGCTCTGCATCTCCTTCTCAAGAACAAGGAGCCAGTCCTCGATGTTACCTTCTGCCTTAACAGGGTTAACGAGGTCGACAACCTCTTCTCTGCCCTTAAATTACTGACAGATTCCAGAGATTTCCTTTCTGTTGAACTCAGCGGTGTTGACACGGTTGATGGCATCAAAGAGCTTCTCGAAATCGTCCTGCACATTGGCAATATCAGATCCCTGTGAAAGAATCTTCAAAAGATCTTCTGGTGAGGTGAAGTAGAATCTTGGGAATTTGGCTCTCTTTCCTTCGAGATAGCTCTCAAGCTGCTTCTGGCACTGCTCAAGCTTATCCTTGTTACCAGGGAGAGAGGTCTTGAGGATATCGTTCTGGCAGCAGATGACGACGTTTTTGCGCTCGTTGGCGTTTTCCATGATCTTGGCCCATGCCTTGTCAACTTCTCTGAAAACTTTAGCTTCTAATGGCATAGCCTTGGCAATATCTCCGGTAGTGAAGACAACAACAAGGTTTTCCCAGAGCAACTGAACCTTAAGCCACTGCTCAATGGTGTCGAGAACTTCGGACAGCTGGTTGATTTTCTCAGTGACCTCCGTTCTGAATGGTCCAACATATCTCATGGCGTTGAATGAATTCAAAGTCATGATGTCAGCATCAAGCTTCTCCTTGATTTCATCGATGTTTCCAGAGAGTTTTGAAGGGATTCCATTGTCGTTCAGATCGGAGATTTGGAAGTCTTATTCCTCCCAGAAGGTACCGATTTCGTTGCGGAGAGAGAACTCCAATTTGAGTTGCTTGTCAGCCATCTCTGTAATGTCTTCAATGTCTTCTCTAATAGCAAGAAGGTCAGCCTAGAACAGCTGTTTAAGACTGAAGTCGTCGTTTTGATAAGGAATGTCGACCTTTGAAAGCTCGATGATCTCCTCCCAATGACGTGGTCGGATAGATGGTTTGGCAAGAGCCTTGACGAGAGGAAGACGGATTTCCATGTCTTCGATCTCTTGCTTGAGTTCTTTGTAAGCTGGCCACGACTTCAAGATACCTGGTAGACGGGTGCAATCACGTCCAAAGTTCTCGTTGGCTTCAATCATCTTGTCAATCTCCTCAGAAATTTCAGCCCATGGGTTTTCGTTCCACTTTGAGGTAGTTTCCTTGACCTTCTGATACAAGTTGTAGAGCTTTTCAAGAAGAGAAATGTCCTACTCAGTCTTGACGAGCTCAGGGTAGTCGGTGTGGGGGAGTCCGAATAAATTTTCTCCAGCAAAGTATGAATCAAACTTTCTCTTTCTGACAGAGTACTCGTCAGCGAACATTCTGAGTCTGTTTAAAGCTTCACGTGGCTCAATTCCATCAACAGCAGGTCCCTCAGTATCGAACTTAACTCTGAACTCTTTAACATCGACGACAAGATGCTCGATTCCGCCGATCAAATCGCGTTTGAAAGCGGCCTGCTCACCCTGCATGTCGTTGCGCTTGACTTCAGCGTTGGCAACTAGGATCTCCCAGTCTTTTTCCAGGGTAGATTTGGAGTCAGCTTCTTCCTTTTCGATAATATCGGGGAAGCGATCTTCCAGGAGGTTATACATAGCAGAAATTGGTCTGAATTGAAGGGTAATTTCAGCCTGCTTTTTCCTGATCTCCTCTAGGGCCTGCATGACGCTTCCCAGAGAGTCGATATCCTTGACTGGCTTCTCGATCTTCAGCTTAATCTGCTTGATTTCGTCGGTAAGGGCCTCTAGAAGGGTCTTTGCCTTCTTGTAAAGATCTGTGGAGAAGGCATCCTTCCACTAGTCGATCCATCTGTTGAGTCCTGCCTTGACGCCGATGGTTTTGAGAGCAAGGGCTCCAATTTGATGTCTGTCCTCAATAGCGTCTACTGTCTACATGTAACCATCGAACTCTTTGAGCTTTTCTTCGTAGTCTTCAAGTTGGGGTTCTTTCTTGTTGAAGATCTTGAGGGCTTCAAGAGGGCTCTTGTTCCAAAGCCAAGCGAACTGCTTGAAACTAGCAAGGAAAATTTTAACCTTGTCTTTGGTTCCTTAGATAGAACCAGTCAAGAGAAGGATGACCTTGACGATTTCTTTGTCCTTGGCAATCCAGTCATAGAATGGGTATCTCTCATCTTCTGGGATATCTCTCTAGTTCCAGTTATGGACCTGCTTCGTGGACTTTAGAACTGCTGAAGCTGCTCTGTTGATGGCTGTTTGGACCTAGTCGAGTGAAGGTTTGAGAATTGAGGTTTCTCCTTCAAGATGAACGTCCACCTCGAAGAATGGCTTCAAGTCTTGCTTGGGTCCGTTTCTTCGTCCGCAAATACGCTCTTTCATCT
>Ga0075488_1595251_pt1 | contig 11165 bp, 15 predicted proteins | sample DEB08_RNA2_7_FD_73464 | JGI IMG/M metagenome (GOLD analysis project Ga0075488, IMG submission 73464) | Aqueous microbial communities from the Delaware River and Bay under freshwater to marine salinity gradient to study organic matter... | ecosystem: Environmental > Aquatic > Marine > Coastal...
CTTAGCTTCGATAACTCTTTATCATGCGAAGAAAAACTTCGATTGCAACGATCGTTGCCCTCCTAGGGGTGGCGTTCGTCCGCGCACAAGACGACCCCATTTCGATGCTGGAAGGTATCGGCATGGCGAACACAGCCTCCTACAGTGGAGTAAATAATCTTTCGATGGCAGGTGGAGCACACATCGTCATCAAGGGACTGCCCCCGAACGATGTTGCTGGCGGCAACGTCGTGAAGATGGAATCTCTTTACTACGACGGAACTATCATGGACAACTCCATCAGCCCCGATGACGAGTTCAACTCGAACCCCTTGTTCGGAAAGCTTGCGTTCACTACCCCATCTGTCATGGACCTGTTCGCTCAAGACTTTGACAGGTTCAATGGCGAGTTCCTCATCAATGGTTATGACCCATAGATCCAATTCACCACTCGCGTTTACAACGGCGAAGACAACGCTGAGTACGAATGCACGAGCTCCAGTAAATGTCTAATCACCTATGCGAGAGACTACACCCCTCAACTCATCGACATCACCCCCTCGAACGTCTACATGGACCAAGGAGTCCAGTTCCATGTTGATTCAAAGTATTCTCAAAACGCTTTGGACTCTAGCATGTGGCCTTTCGAAGAGATTAGACTTGGCGCCACTCTCGTTGACTGGGAGGAGACCACCGATATCTCTTAAAGGTTGGGCAACTTCCGACGCGGCACCCTCTACGCCTTCGTTGGTGACCAGTACCCTGCTGAGAACTCTGAACCCAAGCTTAATTTCAGAGTCGGTGATGCTGTTAACATGCCCACCACCCAGCACTGCAACTTTGCTGGAGATGACTGCTGGACTGTGAGGACTCACCCTAAAATCGATGGGCTCAGTGCTAACTCAGGCTACACCACTGGAAGTCACGAGCTGACTATTAGTGGCTACGGTCTCAATGGAACTGATGTCTCGGTCGTTGTCGACGGTGTTGACTGCAACGTCAAGTCCAGCCAGAGCGAGTCTATTGTCTGCGAAACTCAAGCTGGCGCCGAGTCAGTTGCCATGCAGCAGCCAGGCCAGCTCGGAGTCAAGAGAGAGTTCTACAACCCAGCCGATGCAGGAAGCTACCCAAGTCTCACTTCAATCATCGATGGAACCGCAAACCTGATTAACTCGACCCTCTACACCTCACTAGAGTCCTATGACGGTGTGATGCACGACGAAGACGACAAAAGTGGATAGAGATTCATCGGTTACTTTGTTGCCCCATCTACAACAAACTATAGATTCTATATTGCCTGCGACGACTCTTGCAAGCTCAGAATGGACACCGCCACCCCCTACGACCCAACCACAGCGGTCACCTATGCTCCCACTGACGTTGCCTGGAGAACTTGGGCATCGGAATGGAGACACTACTGGATGGCCAATGACGCAGATAACAAGGTCTAATCTGACTGGATCCCTCTCGTAGCAGGACAGTCCTACTACATGGAAGCTGGCCACCAATAAGGCACTGGAGGTGAGCACATGACCGTGTCTGTCGAAATTGAGCAGGCTGCAACTTCAGCTCACCCACAAGGTGTCAATGAAATGCAAAAACTTGTAATCGACTAGGCCAACATCGCTGAAGAATGGTAAATGACAATCACAAACCCTGATTCCGGCCTCTACAAGATCAACTTCTTAAATCCAACTACAGAGCCTCCCTCTTACTGGCAATCTGATGAGCTAGCAGCTGATGCGTCCGCTAGCACCTTCAGAAACAGAATTTGGAACTATTACTGGGGCAACTATAGAACCAACATCGAGGTCACAAAGACTATGTTCGACGTTGCAGGCGTCGAGACTGCTGATGCAGCACTTCAGACTAGCGCAATCTACAACATCAAGGTCCTGAAGAGAATCAATGGATACTCCGCCAATGCCGTTTCTGTCTCTGTCATCGACTCTGCAGCAACTATCTCGCCTACTGCTCCCATGATGGCCACTGCATCAAGCGCTCCTCTCTCTGGAGCCTTCAGAATCAAGTGCACCGATGATCTCGCTGTTGATCATTTTACTTACGATTTATCCTATGACTACTGGACAAATGGAATTTAAGAAGCCATCTACCGCAACATGCCCTTCCTCTAAGATAAAGTTCGCGTCTTCGATGCCTAACAATTTTCTTATTCTGCAAATGGTCGCTCTTTAATGCTTGAGTTCCACGGATACAGCGGAGATCCCGCACAGTGCGAGATCGTTCAGGCTGAAGATCTAGAAAATTAACTTACAGGTGCTGAACCAGTAGTAATGACATCCACTACTGAAAGAGTAGGAGGAAACAACCTTATGTGGGAGCCCGTTCCCCTAGAGATGATTAGAACATCCGTCTAAGCCCCTCAGGTTCTCGTTACAGTAAATGGAATCTCCGCTCTCTGTGCTGGATTGAGTTGTGACTACTCATATGTTGTTCCAACAGGAGCAATTACCAGCCAAGCCCTCAGCGGAAGTCAATTGACTCTTACTGGAACTGCTCTTCCAACTTCAGGTGACTCAGTCACTCTCGGAGGAGTTGCTTGCCCAATCGACAGTCAGGATGGAACCACTACTGTTTGCACTCTTGCTATGGGTGCCCCAGCAGGTGACCATGTCGCCAAATTGATTGACTAATCTGGTCTCATTCCCAACTCTGGAGCTGCTATCACCGTGCCTCTTGACATCGTCTCAGTCTCCCCTTCCTCCGGACTCAACTATTTCGGAGGAGATATTGTAACAATTACCGGAACTGGATTCTCGGTTGACACTTCAGTTATGACAGTCACTTTCGACGACGGAACTGCTTGCAACGTGCTTTCCTCCACCGACACTGAGCTTATTTGCGAGACAGATGCATTCTCTGTCGTTGATTAAAATTAACGTCCTGTCACTGTTACAGTCAACGGTGTCTCCGATTCTACTCAGTCTGCACTCCAAGTTCTCACTGTTACCTCTGGAGTTGGTGTCTCACCCAACTCTGTTTCCCCAGTGTTAAAAACGGAACTTACAATTTCGCTACCACCCTCCTACGCCAACACTATGGATGCCGCTAACTTCAATGTTTACCTCACTGACGACAGCGACCCCTCTGTAATGAAAGATCTCTTTATCATCAGTGTCGATGATGCCTCCAAGTCTCTCCTTGTCAAGTTCCCAGGAGCGGTCAGTGGAAATTACCACCTTTAGGTCGTGTCTGCTGATGAAGGTCGATTGGACAAGCAAAACCTCGCTCTCACTGTTGAGGGAGTTGTCACCTCAGTCTCCCCACTTTAAGGATCTACCAATGGAGGTACTCTCGTTACCATCAACGGTAGAAACTTCTCTGACGAGCCACTCGACAACCCAGTTAAGGTTGGTGATAACTACTGCTTTGTTATCACATCTTCTGCAAACGAAATTACCTGCAGAATTGCCGAGACTGCCCATGTCGCTGGCGATGCCTAGGTCCTTGTGTTCCTTAAGACTTCAGAAGAAGCAGTTTGTGAAGGAGATTGCATGTGGACTTACATTGCTCCAGTCGCCCTTATGTCTGGAATGAGTGTTGCCTTTGATGCCGCTTCTAACTCTCATAAAGTCACCGTGACTGGATCTGGTTTCGATTAGGCTGGCGCTGAACTCTGGATTGACGGAATGAAGCAGCAGACTGACACTGTCTCAGCATCCCAAGCTGAATTCACAATTACTCACATGGACGGTGTTGACTCTTCTAATGTTCAAGTTTACTTCACAGAAGGCGCTCCAACCGACGCCGGTAATTTCAGATCTCTATCCATTACTCCTACTCTTGTCAGCATTGATTAAAACGTCGGCAGTGCTGGAGGAGAACTTCTTACTGTGACTGCCTCAGGATTCGGAGCCAATGCCGAGAACATCAACCTTGTAGCCAACTCTGGTGAGATCTGTGCTCAGGTAGAGATGAACGCCTACGGATCATTCACTTGCTTCACTAATGCCGGTGAAATTTCTCAGCAAGGCCTTGCTATTACTGCTGGAGGATAAACTGGAAGCTGTGGAAATTCTGACTCAGCTGCTTGTTCGTATGTTGCCCTCAACTCTGGCTCACCAGTAGTTTCCTCTGCATCAGTATCTAGCAGCACTATTTCTTTCACTGGAACTGGTTTCCTAACATCCAGTGTAAACTGCTTTGCTGTCATGAATGGCATTGAGGCTGCTTGCGATTCTTTTGATTCCACCTCAGCAACAGCAACATTTGCAACTGGAATTTCCTCAGGAACCTTTGATGTCACATTGGCATTCAGAGAGATTGGAGGTGGTCTTGATACATGGGCTGTAGCGACATCCCTCACGAACACTGTTGATATCACCACTGTTACCTCAGCTGGAACAACTTGTTCTTTTGCTGGCGGATGCGGACTCACCATGTCATTGGCTGGACTTGCCTCTGACTTGCAGGTAGATGGAAACTCTGTTGATGTTTGCGGTAACGAATGTGTACTCTCAGTTGCTGACTCCACAGGAAATGATGCCGTTTGCCATGTCCCCTCTCTCACAACAATCTACTCAGCTACTAACCACAGAATTAGTGAGGCAGGTGTCCTTCAAGGAACCTGGTTTGCATCCAACACAGATCAAATGGCAGTACTATCTGACTACAACAACATCGTTGACTACAGCGACTCTACTGCATCAGGCTGTTTCTTCGGAATGGAATTCAAACAAGGCCATGTCGGAGTGCTTGATGAAGTTAAGTTCTTTATCAACAATCTCTATGACAAAACTCCCTTCGCCAACAACTTGGTATTCCAGGGATCTGATGACGGCGTTGCCTGGACCGACCTTTGGCAAATTGATGATGTTGTCCACGAAGGCTGGAACACAATGAACTTCAAGGAAGAGTCAGCACCAGAGACTTATGCCAAGTTCAGATTCTACGGCTCTACCACTGGCTCGTGCAGAGTTGGTGAAGCCCGATTCACTGGAATAGAAGCTATCAACGACAATGCTTCTTCGTACGCGTGCACTCCAACTCTAACTGTCAATGGAGTCTCGACTTCAATTACGGACGTAACTTACGACAACGCATCTACTGGTCTACTCACCGCAATTAACCCACGATTTGGATCAGTTCTCGGAGGAGAAAGCGTCACTTTCGTAGGAGATGGCTTCTCTGCAACTGCAGCCACCACCGTCATGATTGATGGTCGTTCATGCGCCGTTACTGGTCAAACTACCAATTCGATTACTTGCACAACCATGGACAAACCCTATGTTCCTGATACTCCAAGAGTTGAAATCCTGATCGATGGAAAAGGTTATGTAGCTACTCAAGGCCTCGTTTATAGATATGTATCCAGATGGTCTGACACTGAAACCTGGGGAGGCGACATCCCTCCTCTTGAAGGTGAGTCAATTTCGATTCCTAAGGGTCAGCATCTTCTCGTTGATGTAGCCTCAACACCAAAGCTAAATGCTGTCATTGTCGAGGGCTCTCTTATTTTTGCTCCCGATGCCGATGCTAATCACCAGAGAACCTTCGACGCCCACTATGTTATGGTTAACGGCGGATACTTCGAGGCTGGAACTGCAGACTTCCCATATACATCCAAGCTTACCATCACCATGCACAGTGACGTCGCTAGCCCATACCTTCCTATCTACGGAAACAAGGTCATCGGTGTTAGATTCGGTCAAATTCACATGGTCGGTGTTGAAAGACCCATCACTTGGACATCTCTTTCTGCAACTGCTGATGTTGGAGCCACCTCGATTACTCTTATGGAATCAGTTGACTGGCAGGTTGGCGAAGAAATCGTCATTGCCCCAACTGGATACGAAGCTCGTAATGCTGAAAAGAGGACTATCGCTTCTATTTCTGGCAACACACTCTCTTTCGATGAGCCACTCCTTTACAAGCATTTCTCCGATGTTGAGACTTACGGATCTCACACCATTGAGATGAGAGCTGAAGTCGGTCTTTTAACTAGAAACGTTAAGTATTAGGGAGATCCAGAAACATCAGCTGACAACAGATACGGTGCCCATATCATGATCCACTCCCCAGGTGATGAATCCTGTATTGGTGTCATCAAATACTGTGAGTTTTACAATGTAGGCCAGGCTTTCAAGCTCGGAAGATACCCCATTCACTTCCATATGATCGGTACTGTCCATCAATCTCTTGTCCAAGGAAATGCCATCCATTAGACTTACAACAGAGCTGTCACAATTCACGGTGTCCACTACTTCAAGATCTTTGACAACGTTACCTATGACACAATGGGTCACACTTTCTTTATAGAAGATGCTGTTGAGACTAAGTGCAGACTTGAGCGCAACCTTGCAGTTCAGACCAAGAGATCTTGGAGTCTACTCAACACTGACCAGACCCCAGCGTCTTTCTGGATTACCAACCCTGACAACATCCTCAGAGGAAACCACGCAGCTGGCTCTGACAGATATGGTTACTGGTACGATACTCAGAAGACCGCTATGGGTCCCTCTTTCGATCCAAATGTGTGCCCTGAGAACACCAAGATCGGTGAATTCACCGACAACGTCACTCATTCAAACGGAAGATACGGTCTTAGACTCTTCCACAACCTCATTCCAAGACAGTTCCCATGCAAGGCATTCAGTGCTGATCAGGATGCTCTGACCGCTGGAACTGATCCCTACGTTGCCAACCCTCCCGTTACCGCCGAGTTCAGGAACCTTGTTTCCTACAAAAACGGAAGAAACGGAGCTATTGCTGAGCGTGTCGGTGATGTTCGCTTCATCAACTTCTTGACTGCAGATAACTTGCTCGCTGGAATGGAATTCTCCTTAACTGAAGACATCGAAGACAACTATGCCAAGGTTATTGGTGGAGCAGTCATCGGAAGAACTGGCAACACTGAAGCCGCTTTGGACGCAGCAAAGCCACATGGTATTATCACTCCAAGAACTGAACACTTCAGAATCGAAGGAACTGATTTCTTCAACTTCAACTGGAACGACGCTGCTGCTCTCGGAACATGCTCCCATTGCTTCCATCCAGCAGCCACTGACTCAGGCGCCCGTACCGTCCGCACCACAGGCCTTGGATTTGATAACACGGTCACCAAGAGGATTAGATACCAGAGTCCATGGAGAGCAATTTTCCACGACTTGGATGGTTCTCTCACCGGATAGGGTGTTGAGTCTTGGGCCTCTCCAGGCTGGTACCACAACTAATGGACACCAGAGCACGGAGTTGCTGACGAATGCTAATTAGATGAAGCTGTCTATAACGGTATTGTTTGCAACAACAACGTTTAGATTCGTAGACTTGCTTTCACTGCCTGGAGCCCAGGTCACTTCTCAGGAATGGCTTTCAAGATTGCTAGATTCGAAGATGCTCTAAGAACTACGCATGAAGATGCAGGTACTCTCCAAGATTTCCTAGACGAAGAAAACAACTACTCGGTCATTCCATTCAAGGAGAAGCAGAACCCTACTGGTTGGGCTGTTCCTTTTGTCACTGGTCACAAGTACAGAGCTCACTGGGCTTAGGGTCTCGACTTTACCCAAATGAAGGTTGAAATCAACGAAAATTGGGAAGAAGCTGACCTCCCTGTTATCATCAACATGAACTTCACTGATGTCAGAGAAGCAGTTGAGTTCTGGCCACAAGGTGCCGAAGAAGCGACTGCCAACTTGACTCTTTCAAATGGAGATGCATCGACATGGAACACAGGTGACAACGACGTATTTAACATCACTGAAACTCGTGAATTCGAATTTGTCATTAACGGCAAAGGTATGACCAAGGGAGAGGACAAAGATTTGCTCATCAAGGGAATCTAGTGCGTCGGAGGCTGCCTTTCGGCTATTGAAGAAGTTGATATTGAGGACCTTCCAAGATACTGGTCGAACCCCGAATCTTGGCCTTCTGGTGAACTTCCAGTTGAGGGCGACTACGTCGAAATTCTTCCTGGCTGGAACATGATTCTCGATCTCACTGAAACTCCCATCCTTGCGATGCTCCAAGTCAATGGTCGTCTTACTTTCATCGACGAAGAGGTCGCTATCAACCAAGAAGGAAGAACAACTTCAGACATCACTGACATCACCCTCCATGCATACCACGTCTTTGTCAGAGCTGGTGAGCTTAACATTGGAACTGAAGAAAAACCATTCTAGCACAAAGCTACAATTAGACTCTACGGTGACCAGGACTCTGAAACCGTGGTCCTCGATGGAGCTCTTGAAGCTGGAAATAAGGTCCTCGTTAACGTTGGTTCTGTCAACTTCTATGGAATTCAACGCACACAAAACGCTCGCCTTCGCCTCCCAGTTCAGGTTGGTCAAATTAATGACATAATGGTAGATGCTGGACTTGACTGGGTTGCTGGTGATGAACTTTATTTCGCTCCCACCACTATCCAGATGCACCACAGTGACTACAGAATTATCGAGTCTTACTCCTCAAGTACTGGTCTCCTAACCCTTACTAGAGGTCTCGATCACTATCACTATGGAGCATCTAAATCAACAGCTGGACAATACAATGGTGCCGACATTAGATGTGAAGTTAAGCTTTTGACCAGAAACGTCAAGATTGCAGGAGACGACACCGACGGTTGGGGTGGTACAATCCTCACAACCACTATGTTGGAAGTCGATGCTCTCCAGACTAGAGTTGGTCATATTGTAATGGACAGTGTGCAGGTCTACAACTGCTCTCAACGCGACACTTATAAAGCAGCAGTCAGATTCGACCTTGCGTATACTGCCGAGACACGCAGAAACTTCATTAGAAACTCTGCGATCCATAACGGTCTTGGATGGGGACTCGCGGTCAAAGACTCTTCACACGTTACTGTAGAGAACACTGCTTTCATTGGATTTAGAGCCGTGGGAATCATGATTCATTCATCTAAAATGCTCAACTTTGATGGTGTCTTTGTCGCTGATGTTCCAGAGAGAGAAGTTGTTGCGATAGACAAGTTTGTCGACAAGAGATCCGGATGGGCAGTATGCTCATACTTCGGCGAAAGCGGCTGCGATGACATCAGCATCATTAACTCTGCAGCTGTTGGAACTGTCTGGGCCGGATTTATGATGTATGGACACGAATGCGGAGAATCATCCACCTAGATGGTGTTCAGAGATAACTATGCCCACTCAATTTCCGCTACAGATGGAGGTGTCGGAGCACATTTCTATCCTCACGGTGGATCCGCGAGTTGTTATGAAGCTAGTCATTTCTCTGCCTGGAAGTGCTCTGAGCAGGGCGTCTCCACGCACTACAAAACCAACGAAGTCAGAATGAGCCACATGACCTTTATGGACAACGTTCACGGAGGTCTCAGTCTCATGATCGGAACAGAAGGTGACGACCTTCCAATGAAGGCTGATGACATCTATATTTATGGAGAGATCGAAGCTGATGACTGTGCCGGTGTTGACTGTCACTGCGCACACAAAATGGGTTTCATGGGAGCTTACGCCAACTAAAATAGCAAATCTCTTCACCCAACTATGGCTTCTGCTCTACCCATCTACAAGTCTAAGTCGATTGGATCATACGGTGGTTGGACCAAGTTCACGAACTTCAGGTTCATTGGCTTCAGTGCAAAGACGAAGTGTGGCTAGGAACAGAACATCTTTGAAATCTCGAAGTATGGAGCGGACTACAACCCAATTAATGACTTCACAAATGTTGTGTTCACTGATGTCGAAGATGCTGCATTTGCGTATATCTTCGACCCACCAGAAAGTTGGGCCAACATTAGTGACTGCGGTGAGTGGCCTTGCACAGCACCCTCGAATGCTGTATTTACTTTCGACAACGTCCAATACTCTGGAATCACACCATCAAAAACCTATTCAACATTCCAAGTGGTTGGTGACATTGCGACTGCCGCAGGTGCCTATTAAGGTTGCAACAAGAAAGAAGATTGGAATGCATGGATCTGCCAGAATTCAAGACTGGGTGTTCTATTATTTGAGTCTCTTGATGCAGACACCAAGGACAGATCTGTCCAGCCAATTGAAATCACCAGCGAAGAGACCGGCTACTACAACAAACTAAACTCGATGATGGACCACGTGTGGGATGGATTCTACACCGGCCAATTGAGAATGTCCAGATTCCCAGCCCAGATTGAGTCAGGAGTCGATTACACCGTGCAACTCACTGGAACTCCTCCTGGCAGCATGAGATTCAACCTTCACACAGATATTGGGGCATCCAAGATCAAAATCCCATATCCAAACGCTGGAGCATACGCTGTCTATGTCAACAACAACGAAATCCAATACACTCCCTGGGACGAAGCAGCCGGCCGCCACGGTGCTCTTACCAAACAGAAGGGATGCGGAGAGAATAGATTCGTTGGAATCGAAAACTTCCTTGAGTTCTACATCACCTCAGGATGTGAAGTCGTAATCAAGCCTAAGGATGCTATCATGACTGCGGTGCGCCTCGAGTGGACTATGGATGAGTTCTATGCTGATGGTGGTGTTGTCTCATTCACCGACAGAGTTGCCGCCGCTCTTGGCATCCACGCCTCTACCATCAAGACCGTCGCGGTCTACGAAGGTTCCGTCATCGTTGAGTTCTTCATAGAAGCCGAAGAGGACTCTGAAGACCCTGAAGCAGAAGTCGATGCCATCGCTGACAATCTCTATAGTCAACTTGATTCTGGAGCCATCGATCTTGGTGCACCAGTTATTGGAGCCATGACCAACAACAGAATTGTCAAGCCTGGTGAAAACAACAACATTGAGGCTAGCAAGAATTTCATTAACGACTTTGTTGATGATACAACTGAAGACCGCACCAATGTTCAGACCGTCAGAGGTGAAGACCAAGTCGTTTAAGAAACCGTCACCGTTGGCGTCGAAGCTGAAGAAACATCTGCTAACATCCCTGTGATCGTCATCGCAAGTGTCGCAGTCCTTCTCATTGCCATTGCTGTGGTTCTCGGTGTCAAACTCTGCTGCAAGTCTAAGCAAAGAGCTGAAGCACCCCCAAGCGTTGTTGGTGGAACTGACGGTGATTTGGAGCCACAGTTCAACCTTGCCAACGACGATGTTAAGGACATCTTTGCCAGAACTCCAGTTAAGGCAAACTAAGACCTCGTTGAGGGTGAGAGTAGTGTTAACAGCAACAACAAGTTTGCCACCTCTGCCTCTATTCTTCATCAGAGAGACTGAGCCCCTAGCATCAATACAAACAAG
>Ga0075488_1001412_pt1 | contig 10698 bp, 16 predicted proteins | sample DEB08_RNA2_7_FD_73464 | JGI IMG/M metagenome (GOLD analysis project Ga0075488, IMG submission 73464) | Aqueous microbial communities from the Delaware River and Bay under freshwater to marine salinity gradient to study organic matter... | ecosystem: Environmental > Aquatic > Marine > Coastal...
CAAGCACTGTAATTTCGCTGGAGATGACTGCTGGTATGTGCGCACTCACCCTATGATTTCAAGCGTCAGTGCTGCATCTGGCTACACTACAGGTGGTCAAGAGCTCACAATTTCTGGCTGGGGCTTGAAAGGCGCCACTCTTGATGATGTTGAAGTGCTTGTTGACGGAGTAGCTTGTGATGTGAAATCAAGCTCACTTGAGTCAGTCACTTGCGTAACAGGCTCAGCTGCCTAGGTCTCTAATGACGGAGTCTCACAGCCAGGCTCACCAGGACTCACTCAGGATAGTTCTGTGCTTTAGACTGCTTTTGAGAACAACTACGACCAGTACCACTCGACTTCTACCGTGTCTCGTGGCTGGTTCAAGGCCCCTGCCACAGGCAACTATCGCTTTTACATTTCATGTGACGATGTCTGCACTTTCTCGTTTGACGAGACTACCCCATTCAATGCTGCATCTCCTTCCGAGCCTTCTGTGACTTAGAAAGCAAATCGTAACTGGGCTACTGAATGGCGCCATTACTTCATGACTCCAGATGTGAGTGATGAAAATCAATACATCAGTGACTGGATTTACCTTACGGAAGGAGAATTCTACAAAATGGAAGGCAGCTTGACTGAGTATTCAAGTGGTGACCACTTCACTGTGTCTGTTGAGTACGAACAGGCTGACTCCACAGGACACCATCATGCCAATAAAGAAATCCAGGTTATGCGCGTCGACCAGACCAATGTCGAAGAAAAGTTCAATATCGAGATCTCAGGCGCTGTTGGTGAGATTTTCTATATCCAGTTTGTTGACCCTACATGGACAGATGCCTAGCCTATCGAGTAAATGTTCTGGAAGTCTGAAGAAATCTTCGATGACTGCTCTGCCTGGGATTTGAGGAACCGAATAAATGGCTACTTCTCTAGTCTATGGGGAAGTGACATCACTGTGGTAAAAGTTGATTATGACGCAATGGATGTTGAAACAGCTGACCCTGCTTTAGTTGTCAAAAGTGTCTACACTGTGACTCTCCTCAAGAGAATCAATGGACCATCCTTCGCTTCTGCTGCCATCTTGCAAGACGTTGTTGCTGCCACCATTACAATCGATGTGCCGTTCTAGGACTCTACTGCCCCATTAGCTGGCTCTTTCATCATTACTTGTCAAGACGAACTGGGAAATTCATTTCCAACTCACGAGTTCGACTACACTGAGTGGACTCAAGGCATCGAGTTCTATATGCAGCTCTTCATCCCACATTTGCAGTTCAAGATGCATGTCAGGAACCTATTTGAGTATCAATACCGTGAGAATGGCGTCGCTTTCGCTGTCATCTTCGATGGATACCACGGTGATGTCCCTGAGTGCACTATTTCATCAGGTGTCACAAACCCGATGACTGGAAACAATGTGGTGTTCTCCACGGAGACTATTCGACCCTATGGCTCTAACTTGATGTTTGAGCCAATTCCTCTCTCGATGCTCTACACAGATGCCCAATAGCCACAAGTCATGATCAAGGTGAACGGAATTGACGGCGTCTGCCCAGAATTCAACTGTGACTATGTCTATGTTGATACGACTGCTCTGATCACTGGTCAGACTCTTACAAATAATGCTTTGACTATCACCGGTACAAACCTGCCAACAACGGATGTTGCTGTGGCTCTCGCTAACTCTCAATGTGACACAGTCTAGGCTTCATCTACAGTGATTACTTGCATTCTGACGGTCCCAGCTGCAGCTGGATCTTGGGATGTCAGAGTGACGGATGCTTCTGGTCTAATTCCCGTGGACTCTACTGTCCCGAAGATCAATGTTGGTTTGACTGTGACAAGCATTTCTCCATCTACCGATCTGAATCAGCTTGGTGGAGACGTTCTGACACTTGCAGGTGAAGGCTTCGATACCATCACAGACAATACCCAGATCACATTTAGCGATGGCACAGGCTGTGATATCACTTCAACGTCATCCGGCTCAATTGAGTGCATTGTCTCTGGTTTCAATACAGCCACAATTAATAGCTCAACTCCGTACACTGCTACGGTGTCTGTGAATTCTGTAACTGACTCTACTCAGTCTGTTATGATTCTCTCAACCAAGCAAAGTGGAGTCTCTGTTTCACCAACAAGCGTCTCACCAGTGCTCAACTCGATTCTCACAGTCACTTTGGAGAGTACTTATCCACACACTCTTGCTGCTGCAGACTTTTCAGCGAAACTTGTCTCATCGACTGATAACACGATTACAAGGCCACTCTATATCATGGATGTCGATGATTCAGCCAAGTCTTTGACTATCAAGTTCCCAGGTGCCGAAAGTGGAATTTATCACGTGCAGTTATCTTCCACCTAAGTTGGCAGAATCGACCAAAACCCTCTAGTCTTGACCGTAGAAGGTAAAATCACTTCCTTCTCGCCAGCTTCAGGCTCTGCACTTGGAGGCACTCTGATCACCATCAATGGCGTGAACTTCTCTGATGACCCACTTGACAATCCTGTCAAAGCAGGTGACTTCTACTGTCTTGTGCAAACAACTCAGGCTGACTAAATCACGTGCCGTGTTATGGAGACAGGCTCGACTCAAATTTCCACTTCAAATCTTCTTGTCTTCTTGCGCACTTCAGAAGAGGCTCAGAATGACGGATCCGACGTTTATGATTTCGCAACACCCGTTGCCACTATCACTGATGTCACTAATGCCTTCGACAGCAGTCTCAATGCTCAAGTCTTTACTGTGACTGGCACAGGCTTCCCCAACGGAGATACTTCTGGAGTCTCTCTGCACCTTGATGGAATTGAGCAGGAGACACTCACTGTTACTGACACAGTCGCCACTTTCCGAGTAACTGAGACTCTGACGAGCAACCCAAGTCTCAGAGTCTACTTCCCCGATGGTCTCCCATCTGGCTATGACTCGTTCATGACAGCCTCCATTGCTCCCACACTCGTATCGATTTCTCCATCAACAGGAAGTGCAGGTGGCACTCTTATCACCGTCACTGGAACTGGCTTTGGAGTCAACAGCTCGAGTGTCAACTTGCAGCACACTACTTCGGGCCAGGACATTTGCCAAGAGGTGACAATCACGGGCTATGGTTCTTTCACGTGCCTGACTAATGCCATGGAAATTTCAAGTTCCGACTCAATCAACCTCAAGATTGGCACTGATATTTTCTCATGCGGAAACACTAATGGCGCTGAGTGCAGCTTTGAACAGCTCAATGCTTCATCACCACAAATCTCAGCGGTGGATATTAGTGACCCAGCAAGTGTATTTGTGAATGGATCAGGTTTCCCAACCTCAAATTACGATGCTGTGGCTGTGTTTATGGGAGTCGAGAGTTCTTCCTCAACTATCACCGACTCTGGCTCAATCGAGTTCATCTTTGACAATGGTTTGCCCGTGTCTTCGACTGACTCTCCCCTTCAGGTGCGCTTTGACCATCAGTCCCTCAATGAGCAAATCTTTGCTGTTCAGAACAATATTCTCAGCATCAATGAAGCCTCAATTGTATTTAGTACTCTAGACCTGACCTGTTCATTCCAAGGAGGATGCTCTTACATGGTTGAGGGCACTGGTTTGACGTCATCTCTCCTCAATAGCGATGTCAATAGCATTGATATGTGTGGAAATACCTGTGTTGTTGACGAAGGCGCCTCAGACCCCCACCAAGTCACCTGCATTCTTCCTCACATCGTCACAGCATACTCAGCCTCAGCGTACGATGTCGTTGTGCCAGGTCCTCTTCACAGTGGCACTTGGACTGGAACTGCCTCTGATACTGAGCTTGCCAAGCTTATTGACGGCAAGAACACAGTGGATATGACAGACAGTAACACTGATTGCCACTTCCAGGTTCAGTACAAAGAGAACCACGTGGGAGTTCTTGAGCAAGTCAAATTCTTCATCAACGAAATGATTGACAAGTCACCATATGTTGGCAGTCTTGTTTTCCAGGGCTCTGATGACGGTGCTACATTCACTGATCTCTGGACAATTGATTCTGCTGTTCACGAGGGCTGGAACTATCACGATTTCGAGGAAGGCAGCTAGCCATCTTACAATATCTACCGATTCTAGGGCTCTGCTCAGGGAGCGTGCCGTATCAGCGAAGTCACACTCCACGGTGTTGAATCAATTGATAGCGACGCTTCATCATACTAATGCACTCCCAAGATCACTCTTGATGGCTAGACGACAGAACTGAATCCAGTGACATTTGACGCCGCTGTGACTCCGGTATTGACTGGAATGAGTGAGCGCTATGGATCTGTTCTCGGAGGCGAGACTGTTGAGTTCTATGGAACAGGATTCTCTTCAGTTGCTACAACGACCGTCACAATTGACAACCGAGTTTGCTCGGTAACCTCAACCACAGACACAACGATCACTTGCGTCACTGATGATAAGCCGTATGTCCCTGATGAGCCTTCTCTCGTCATCAACATTGATGGCTTTGGAAATGTCGCGACAAAGAACCAGGTCTACAGATACGTTTCCAGGTGGTCGGATGCCCAGACATGGGGCTATGATCTTTCTCCTCAAGAAGGCGAGGCTGTGAACATCCCCAAGGGACTTCACCTTCTCGTTGATATTGACAGCTCACCAGTGCTTTCCTTCATCAATGTTGAAGGAAGTCTAATTTTTGCTCCAGACTCAGATCCGCAACACGAGCGCACATTCGACTGCCACTACATCCTTGTCAAAGGTGGCTACATGGAAGTTGGAACCGAAGAGCACCGCTACACATCGAAACTCACCATCACGATGCACAGTACAAAATACGATCCGAACCTGCCGATCTTTGGAAACAAAGTGATTGGCGTCAACTACGGACAACTCGAAATGCACGGTATCGAGAGATCACACACTTGGACTGACTTGAAAGCGACAGCAGAGGCTGGTGCAACTTCAATTACCCTCAATGACGTTAACGGAGTCAATCTGGACTGGCAAGTCGGTGAGGAAATCGTTATTGCTTCAACTGATATCTCGGGTCGCAATGCCGAGTACAGAACCATCACTAGTATCTCAAACACAGACACCAACCCAGTAATTACGTTCGCTGAGCCACTTGAGCACAAGCACTATGCCGGTATCTAGTACTTTGGCGATGACTTTATCGAGATGAGAGCTGAGGTTGGTCTTCTGACCCGCAATGTCAAATATAGAGGTGACCCTGATACCTCGATTGAAGACCAATATGGTGCTGTAATCATCATGCACAGCCCAGGTGACGAGTCAACTGCCGCTCGCATTGATAGCATCGAATTAACAAATGTCGGCCAGGCGTTCATCCTTGGCAGCTACCCCATTCACTTCCACATGATTGGAACTGTGCACAGCTCTTATGTGAGGAACAATGCCATTCACCACGCATTCAACCGAGCAGTGACAATCCACGGTGTCCACTTCCTCAGAGTCCAGAACAATGTTGTCTACAACACCATGGGCCACTCTATCTTTATTGAGGATGCAGCTGAGACGAAGAACTTGATTGAAGATAATCTGGTGATTGATATTCGTCGTTCCTGGAGTCTCCTCAATACTGATTAGACACCCGCATGCTTCTGGATCACCAATCCAGACAACATTTTCCGACGTAACCATGCTGCAGGCTCTGACAGATACAGCTACTGGTTTGACACTCAGACAACGGCCATCGGACCTTCCTTTGATGTGAATATCTGCCCAGAGAACACAAAATTGGGAGAGTTCGTCGACAACGTGGCACACTCAAATGGCAGATACGGTCTCAGAATTTTCCACAATTTGATTCCTCGCACATTCCCTTGCGAGCCCATGGTTTACGATGCAACTGATCCAGCGAACCCTTACCCGAGCAACCCTCCCATTATCGCTGAGTTCCACAATCTTGTGTCATACAAGAATGGTCGAAATGGAGCGATTGCAGAGCGTGTGGGTGCTGTCTAGTTCCACAACTTCAAGACTGCAGACAATGTTCTCGCAGGCATTGAATTTTCTCTCACAGAAGACATCATTGACGGCTATGCAAAGATCGTGGGTGGCATGGTCATTGGAAGAACCGAGAATACCCAAGAGGAAATCGATATTGGCAGTCCACATGGTATTATCACTCCAAGGACGGAGAACTTCAGCATTGAGGGCACAAAGTTCTACAACTACAACTGGAACGACGCTGCAGGTCTCGGCACTTGTTCGCACTGCTTCCATGCTGCGGCTACGGACTCAGGAGCCAGAACAGTGCGTGTGAGCAACCTGATGTTTGACGATGCTTCAGTGACGAAGCGTATCTTCTACCAGTACCCCTTCCGAGCTATTTTCTTAGATGAGACTGGTACACTTACAAACTTGGGCGAGAACTCATGGGCCAGTCCAGGCTGGAAGCACAACGAGCAGCCTGAGTGCACTGTTGATGATCCAATTTACAATGGAATCATTTGCCCTAACACAGTTGAAGTTAGAAGAGTTGCCTTCTGGGGTGGCTAGCCAGGTCACTTCAATGGAATGGAAATGAAGATTGCTTAATTTGATAAGACCATTACAGATCCAATGACTGAGGCAGAGCTTTAGGCCTATGTTGACGACGAGACAAATTATAGTGTGGCTATTTTCAAATCTAAACTGAAGCCTTCAGATGGTTGGGCTATGCCATTCGTTACTGGACACAGATACAGAGTGCACTGGGCTGAGGGACTTGACTTTGAACGCATGTTTGTCGAAGTCTCAGAACGATGGGAACCGACTGATAAACAAGTTTTGTTCAATCTAAACTTCACTGAGACTCGTGAAGCAATTAATGTCACTTCGTCATATGGTTCTGGAGAGCAAATCCATAATATGACTCTCTGGGAAAACAGCTCAGCGTAAAGAGAATCAGGCGATAATATTGTCTTGAATGACACAGAGACACGAGAGTTTGAGTTTGTGGTCAACGGAAAGAACCCAGATAAAAGCAAACTCAAATTAGAAGGATTGCGTTGCATTACTGGTGTCTGCCAACTGGACGATGTTATTGAAGTTCCACTCATGGAAGGACAGTACTTCTGGAGTGATGAGACAGTTTGGGGAGGTACACTACCCTAGGAAGGAGAAGATGTGGAAGTGCCATCTGGATGGAATCTGATTCTTGACTTGGAGGAGACCCCAGTCTTCAACAGTCTGACAATCAATGGCCGACTTTCGTTCATTTAGAACGGAATGAACGTGCATCTCAGATCCAAGTACATTTTCGTGCGTGCTGGTGAGCTATTTATCGGTTCAGAGGATGCGCCTTTCGAGAATGAGGCAAAGATTACACTCCTTGGAAACCAAGACGATGAAACACTTGTCTTAAGTGGCACTGTATCGGCAGGAAACAAAATCCTTGCAACTGTCGGAGATATCAAATTCTACGGAAAGTCAAGGGACAGATAGGCTCGCTTGCTTGCCCCAGTATATCGTGGTTCCTCAGAAATTGTTGTGGTTGATGGTCTTGACTGGGTTGCTGGTGATCAAATCTACCTCGCTCCCACTGCCATGCAGTATGAACATTCGGAGTATCGAACAATTTAAAGCTACCAGGGTAACATCATTACATTGGATCAGCCTTTGAATCATTACCATTGGGGAGATGGTGCGTCGACAGCAGCTGACTACAATGGAGTCGATATGCGAGGAGAAGTTATCCTTCTGACTAGAAATGTCAAGGTTGTTGGTGAAGACGCCGATGGATGGGGTGGCTAGATCCTTGCAACAGACCTATTTGAATCGAATGGTGCTTGGAGAAAGGGCTCAATCGTCTTTGACAACGTCGAAGTGGAGAACTGCTCACAGAGAAATACTTTCAAAGCGGCAATCAGGTTTGAAGGCGCAATTGGTGGTTATAGCACTATCACAAACACTGTGGTACACAACAGTCTCGCCTGGTCTATTTCTGTCATGAGATCGAACAATATTCACTTAGAGAGCTCGACTTTCGTCGGATCAAAAGCTATTGGTGTCTAAATGGACTTCGTGAAGAATGTCACTCTGCATGACACTTTCACGGGCGATGTTATGCCAAGAGATTTCACTGCTGGTGACATGGTTGTTGACAAAGAAGGATGCGTTGCAGTTTGCTCATACATGACATAGGGATCTAAGTGCTTCGATCTGAAAATTACAAACAATATTGCGGCTGGATGCAAATTCGGAGGATTTATTGCCCCAGGTCATGACTGTGGCGATAGCACATCTACAAAGTTCAGAAACAATGTGGCTCACTCGAGCAATGGCGCAGGTGCTTACATCTACCCTGATGTCGCTGGAAGCAACCACGCTAAATGCTACGAAGGTAGTCATTTCACTGCGTACAAGAACACTCTGCAGTGTGTTGAGACTCACTATCCCACTTAGTAACTCATAATGCATGACATGACTTGCATCGATAATGAAAAAGGCATTAATCTGCAGACAGGAGGAGACAATGATGAAATCCAGATCAGGTTCTACGATTCTTCAATCTACGGTGAGACTAATGCTCTTGATTGCCCAGATACATCTTAGTGCTATTGCCCAGTCAAATTCGGCTTTATGCTCTTTGGAAATAATTTCGGTAGCAAGGAACTTCATCCTACGATGGCATCTGCTCTTCCAGTTTACAAAATCAAATCAGAGGGTGCTTGGGGTGGTGACATTCTTGTTGACAATGTGCGCTTTATCAATTTCAGAAGGCAACTTACAGCTTGTCAGAATAAGTAGACAGTCTTCCAGCGAAACAAGTATGCTTCGGACAAGATTCCAATGCACAAGTTCTCTAGTTGCAAGTTCACTGACGTGGACGAAGAGTCACTCATTTGGTTCTAAGATTCGCCTTAGGGCTGGGCCAATATCTCAGACTGCGGACAATGGCCTTGCACGGCTCCTGAAAACATTGTTTTGAGCTTCCTGGGCACAACTTGGTCTGGTGTCACTCCACCAAATGCTCGAACAACATTCCAACTTGTTGGCGCGGGTGGCCCCAATGTCGCAGGCAAATATACAGGCTGCACCGATAATATGTCAATCTGGAATGGATACTATTGTGAAAATCGTAACATCGGTATCCTTCAATTCGAGTCACTCGATAGTGATACCTGGGACAGAAGCATCCAGCCTGTCGCACTCCTGAACGAAGAGACTGGCTTCAATAACACTATGAACAGCATGATGGACCACGTTTGGGACGGATTCTATACTGGACAGTTGCGTCTTTCTCGATTCCCAGGACAGCTTGAGACTGGAAAAGATTATACAATTGAGATGACAAGTACTCCACCAAGAAAGATGAGGTATACTCTGCAAGCAGATTTGGGTGGTGTTAAACTGAAGATCCCTTACCCAGTCGCTGGTTCTTTGACTGTCAAGGCCAATGGCGTTCTCAAAGACTACACACCATGGAACAAAGAGATTGGCCGACACAGTCCACTCACAAAGTCATAAGGATGTGGAGAAAATCGATATGTTGGAGTCGAAAACTTCCTTGAATTTTACATCACACCAGGCTGCGAGATTCTAGTAGAGGACAGAGACGCTATCATGACGAAAGTGAGACTTGAGTGGACACTTGAAGACTTCTACGCTGATGGAGGTGTCACTCGCTTTGTTGATCGAATGGCTGCTGCATTGAACATTGATGCTCACAGAATCAAGACTGTGGCAGTCTACGAGGGTTCCGTCATTGTTGAATTTGAAGTCACCTAGCTTGAACCTTCAGAGACTGAATCAGAAACTGTGGAGGAGGCTTAAGAAGAACTCTAGATTGTTCTTTCCAACTTTGTCAATGGTGTTTAAGACGGATCAATCGACCTTGGTGCGGAAATTCTTGGTCTGTAGAATATGGAAGGAGAAGTGCTCTTCGGGTCATACATCCCAGGAGATGGCGAAAAGTTTGATGAGGACTAGCACTCTGCAATCGTTGGGGATTCAAACTTGTGGGACGACTTGGTTTACGATAGAGACGGAAACATTATCAATGGCCAAACTGGAGAATCATCCTCATCTGGCTCAAGTGATTCGGACACTACAGGCAATAATAATGGTAAAAACGAAGATAGCGGCATTATTTTCGAAGATGATGAAGCTAAGGCCCGATCTCAAATCATGACTGTTACCGTCGAAGAGAGCACAATGAAGGAAGCTTCATCAGATGATTCAGCATCAAATGTGATGATCATCGTGCCCATTGTGATCGCAGCCGTTCTTTTGGTCGTCGCTGTCGCCATCATTATCAAGTGCTACTAGTCTCGTACCAAGGCCGTCATGCAGATCCAAGAGAATCTTAAGGCTGTGGCACAGACAGAGTCTGCCTTCCAGGATACTCAGTATTAGATGCGCAACGATGACGATAAGAGCAACATCTTCTCGCGAACATCCACCACATAGCACAAACTGCGCGTCGCTGACCAGGATGCCGTTGAGGATGCGTTTGGCGATCAACACGTCTCTGTCGCCACCTCACAAAACGGAAACAACATCTCCAGTGCCTCATCTGTCGCCGGCTCTCCAGAGACCAAGAAGTTAAATGGAGGATCGATGCTTGGTGACAACCTTAAAGTCAAGAAATGAAGATTGACTTTTGAATCAAATCAAAATTGATACATTCATCATGGCGCAAAAATGCGATTAAAGACATCAATCAACTAGTGAAGAAATTTTTGATAAAATGAAATACTTCAAAAATTGAAAGTATACATTTTGATTGTTTTTTGCATTTATCATCA
>Ga0075488_1641120_pt1 | contig 10359 bp, 13 predicted proteins | sample DEB08_RNA2_7_FD_73464 | JGI IMG/M metagenome (GOLD analysis project Ga0075488, IMG submission 73464) | Aqueous microbial communities from the Delaware River and Bay under freshwater to marine salinity gradient to study organic matter... | ecosystem: Environmental > Aquatic > Marine > Coastal...
GTATGTTTTGATTATTTAAACTTGTAACAGAAGTTTTACGCAGGCAAAGCAATCACTATTCAGGCATCTTATTGGTTTTTCTGCAGTGCTTTGCCGCAAACAGGGGCTGAATAATCTTAGAAAATGGTAGTCTTCTTTGATTAAACAGCAAAGATTGTCTAGGTTTCAGATTCATCACTCAGAAGGCCATGAGGACGATGGCGGCGAGAGCGGCCATGCTCGAGGCGAAAAGAGTGAAAGCGCCAGTCTCCTACTTTTCAACGTAGTACTCTTCGGGCAGTGGGAAGAAGAAGGAGGTGGTCTGAGTTGGAATCGTGTCGAACGTGGTGGCAGCGTCGTCAGAGTAGATACGAGCACCGAAGCTCACATCGTAGGTCTTATCGAAGTCGGCGGGGTTGCGACCGATCTTGGACATCTCCATAGCCACGTAGCAGCCGTAGATCTTGTTCTCAGCGGTGGCGCTGTCACCAACGAGAGTGCTGTGGTCGCTCGTGGCTGTCCATTTGTGGTCATCGTCCTCCTCTTTGTAGTCGACGGCCTGAGCGCTCCAAGTCTTGTCAGGAGTGACCTCAGCGTTGTCGGGGAAGAGCACCTCGTTGGTGGTGGAGCCCTGAGTGTAGTAGTCAGCCTGGAAAGTGGTATCGTCACCGACCGTCCTCTTGCAGGCAATTGTGAACACTTCTTCGGCGTCATCCTGGTTGGTCAAAGTGGCCCACATGTAGATAACGTAGTTATCGCCAACGATGCCCTCTGGCATGTCGAGACCGAAAGTCCAGCCCCAGAAGTCGCTAGCAGTCACTTATTCGTAGAGAGTCTGCTTGTTGGAGAACGTAGCAGAGGCGGAAAGACTCGATGACTCTTGCCTGCCTGATAAAGACACCATGCCTCCTGATGTCTCAGCCTCAGTCTCAGTCTCAGCCTCTGTGGCGGCGGCGGCGGCGGCCTGGGCGGCCAACCAGTCATCCAAGTAGGCAGCGAAGACGTCTTCGACTGAGAAATCGAAGGCCTCCTCAGCCTGCACCTTGAACTGTGGCTCCTCGTAGACTGGCTCCTCCTTGAGCTCGTCTGAGAACTCCATCTCATCTCTGTACCAGTCGAATTCGGGCTCTGGTGTCGAGATGAACTCTGTGGCGTCCTGGTCAGCGTAGAATCTAATACCAGTCTGCATCTCGTAGGTGAGGATGTCGGGATTGGATCCCTCGGGAAGCACGATCTCAACCTCGCATCTCTGAATGGTGTAGTCACCGGTCGAACGTGGGCTGACCTGCTGGGAGAAGAGCTCTTCATTGTAGTGGCGAGCATAGTAGTCAGGCTTGTTCATCTTGCCTTCCTTGTTCTGCTTGTACCATTTCTTGCCGACGACATCGGCGGAATTAGAGTTCATGTTGACATCACCGATCCATTGGTTGACCTCAGTCTTGCTGGTATCACCGGTCACGATCTTGCAGCCAACGACGCCAGTGTTCTCATCAGTCATGTCCGAGTCGGCGTACTTGAGCCAGAAGTAGATGATCTCACCGTCAGTATACAGCGAGGTAGGTCTCTCAAGACTCAAAGTAAAGAACCATCTGTCCTCAGCACCGCTAGTGCCGTACAGCTTGTAGCCACCGACGACACGCATCCAGAACATCTTCTCAGCGCCTGTGAAGTCGGCCCAAGTGTCAGTGATCTTGTAGCGGAACTTGTCATCGAGGTAGACAAGCTCAACGGCTTTCTCCTCAGGCACATCCTTCTCTTCGTAGATGTTAGAAAGATCAGTCTCATACATCTCGAAGTTGACCTGGAATTCTTGGTCAGGGAGGCTCTTGGGCTCCGTGTCTTGCTCGTTAGAGTAGACACGTGCGCCGAGGGTAATGTTGTAGGTGCCGAAGACATCGCTGCTCTCATCCAACTTGCCATCGTACTCAATGACGGCAACGCATGGCTGGATGGAGACGCCCTCTTCCCACTCGTACAGGTCGTACCATGACAGGTCCTGGATGGTGCCGAAGCTCTCCTTCAGCTTGGCCTTCTCCTCAACGTTCTGCTGGTCGAAAGTACGTCCAGAGACCTTGGTTGATGAGGCGCTCATCGAGGTGTAGCCCTCGAAGGTCTACACTTCGGAGACGTAGGGATCGCCGACCTTGGTAGAGCAGCCGATCGAGATTGGCTTGGACTGGAAGTCGTCAGCCTTGACGTAGGTAACCCACTGGTAGATGATGGAGCCCTCTTTGAAGAGATCGTTGCCGGCCTCGAGCTCGAACTGGAATCCGAGGTTGTCGTTGGCATCTGGCACGTTAGGGTTCACTTCGAAGCCTGCAGCGAAGTACTGGTGCACTTCAGTGTCGACACCGAGGTAGTCAAGAGCATCGACACCGAACTCCTTCTCAGCAGCAATCTGCACATCAGTGGCGATATCCTCAAACGTCTCGAAGGTGAAATCGGCAACTGGGATGTAGAACTCATATTATTGATCAGGGAGCTCCTCGTAGTTGGGTGAATCGCGGCTCTCGTAGAGACGGCCACCAACGGTGAGAGTGTAGGTCCTGTCGAAAAAGAACGCGGCCTCCTCAGGGGGCACCTCAACACGCACATTACAGGACTGGCTGCTCTTTCCATTCAAGGATGGCAAGAGCATGAGATCCTCAGTGTCTGGGGTCTTCTCGTAGCTTGCCTCATTGACCATGGCTGCATAGTTTTGCTCCCAGGCTGGAAGATTGGTGTCAGCTGTTGAATCGAAAGTGTTGTCATACTCAAAGACCTCCTCTGAGTACTCATCACCGATCTTGATACCGCAGGCAACGGTCACTTCGTCAAAAGTTGCATCAGTGTCCTGGTAGGTGGCCCACTGGAAGAGATAGTTGGTCGAGTCGAAGTAGTCGGTTGGCATTTCGAGGGTGAACTTGAAGATCCACATGGTGGTCTCGAAGTTGGGAATGGCCTTGAAGAGACCCTGAACTCTCTGGAAACCGGTGCCCTCTGCACCAGTGACATAGTCACCCACAGCGAAGTCGTTGTACTCGGTGAAGACGGCATCATCGTATGGCCTCTCATCGAACTCGAACTCGTCACCGAACTAGTAGTCTGGCTCATCGAGCGTGTATGTGAAAGTTGACTCGGTGACAGACGTGAACGTGGTCATGTCCTCATCGTAGATTCTCATGCCAACTGTGCCTGCATAAGTCGTGTAAATCGACGAGTCTCTGTTGATCTTGGGCAGCTCGAGCTGAGCCTTGCATGCTTGATACAAGTTCTCAACACCAGTTGTCTCGTCAGTCCATGTCTCACTATAGAAGTCGTACTCAGAGTATGATTTTCTGAAGGATTGACCATCGACATCGATGACCTCACTGGACTTGAGGTCAGCGAGAGACGAGCCATTGACGGTGGCATCTGTCCAGTCAGTGTTGCCCTCGTAGTTGATGACCTGAGCAGAGTCTTCATTGCCGATCTCATAGACGCAAGCGACGGTCTACTTAGTGCCAGAAGTGTCCGATTCTTTGTTGAATTGGAGGTAGGAGAAGACATACTTGCCCTCAACAAGCAGCTCGGTGTTTCCTTGCGTGGTGAAGGTGAACTCGAGCACATCGGGGCGAGTGTATTCCTTGTTAACCCATTGGTCAATCCAAGCGTAATGATCGATATCAGTTGGTGTGCCATCAGCAAGATCAAGAGTGCCAGACTGGTTCTCCTCGTGCATAATGAAGAATTCATTCTCGACCTCATCGGCCCACTCCATATCGATATCATACTCGTCGAATTCCACGTTCTCATAAGTGGGCTGCTTGAGCTCGACAGTGAAGTCGTTCTCGTTCAAGTTCAAAGGTGACGTGTCATCCTTGTTAGCGTAGATTCTGAGCTGCAATTTGGCATCGTAGGTGGTGAAGATTTCACTGTCTGCACCTTGTTTCTCGACTGGGATCTTGGCCTCGCAAGCCTATATCTTGTTTTTGAAGCTAGACTCGGAGTCTTGCAGTTCGTAGAACTCGGGGTCATCGATGGCAAAAACCTCACTGTCGGTCTGAAGCTCAGAGGCGTTGATCTCGCTCAACTTGGAGCTACCATTGGTGGCGAAGTCCATGTCGGCAGTGCCTTGCCACTCTTTGGCAAAGGTGGCGTAAGGGTTGCCAACTTGCACGAAGCAACCAATAGAGATGTTAATAGAGGGGTCTGACGTGGGGGTCAGAGTGACGATTTGAGCGACCCAGGCGCCCTCAGTCAACTTGTCGTAAGGCAGGTCAGCCTCGAAGTACATGGTGATCTCATCGTCCTTGTCAATGATAGGGTTCGACTCGTAGATGGAGTAGAATTCCTGCTTGGCGACGGCAGTGGCGTCTCCAAGAACGGCTGCAGTGTCGATTTCGGCCTCAGTGGAGCCGTTGAAGGTAATTTCTGTCTCGACGTAGTCCTCATCCCACTTCTCGTCATTGTCGACCTCGAAAAGATCCAAGATCTCGGTGTCAATGATTGAGTCAGGGTCGTAATCGGCATCACCAAGGTTCATCTTGAACTTCTTCTCACCGATCTGCTTTGGCTGATTGTCAGATTCACTGTCGAAGAGCAGGGCTCCCTTGGTGACCTTGTAAGTCAAGAAGATGTCTTCGTCACGGTCTTCACCTTTGGAGATGGGCAGCTCAAGGACACAAGTGGCAAACTTGGTGCCCATGCCAGTCTCCCAAGCACCGTAGTACACCCAGTCCTCAGAGGCTCTCCTGAAGACGTCGTCGAGGTCCTTCTCCTCGATTGCAAACTCTGCGACAGATTTGCCGGACTGAGAGGCAGCATCCAACTTTTGAGTGCCGTAGTAGTTGATAATTTCCTCGCTGTCCTCCTCACCAATGGTGAGCTTGCAGCCAGCGCTGATGTAAGCGTCGGTTCCCTCGGCGGCTCCCTCGGGCAGCAACTGAATGTACTGGAAAACGACAGTGCCGTCCTTAAGCGAATCTTCGGGCAACTCGAGATCCATGTAGATTCTAACCATGTCGTCGACGAAGACCATCTCGTTGCTGAGAAGCTCGACATAGACGCTCTGTGAGCCACGGCCTGGGAAGCCGAGATCCTCCTCCACATTGATGTCGAAGTTCTTGTACTCGATCTCGGTGTAATGGAACTCTTGGTATGCATCCTGTCCACCTGCCAACTCCTCGTAGTCAGGCTCCTCAAGATAGTAAGAAGTATCGAATTGGCCAAATGAAGTCGATGAGGTTGTTGAATAGTCAGGGTAGGATCTTGCGCCGAGTTTCACTTTGTACTCTCCGAATGTGTCGTAGTCACGCTCGTCCTTCGGCAACTCAATAATAACAGTGCAGCTGTGATAGTACCAATCGCTATCTTCATGTTGCTCATTCTCGTAAGTCATAGTCGTCTCAGATTATTGAAATTCGTTTACCAGCAGGTCATATATAGACGTGTTTGCCGCTGTCTCATCATCAAGGTAGCCTGGACCGTAGTATTATGCAAAATAGAAGTTATCAGGTGAGCCAATTTCAAACTCACACCCAACTTTATCGAACTAAGTTTGCTCTTGTTAGTGCCACGCGGCCCAAAGTTAGAGCGTTTCACCGTACGAGTAGTTAACAGCAGGTGAATCCTGTGAGATAGTAATTCTGACGTAGTCTGACTCGGAGAACTCGGGGTTGACATCAAATTCAACGTAATAGTGAATGTAGTTTTGCATGGTTCCCTCGAAGCTCTTGTCTGTCATCGCTTCTGTGGTCTCAGCGGCCCACTCCTAGTCATAGACGGGAGCTGGAAGCTCGATCAAGAATTAGCTCTCAGCCAGGCTAATTGGGTTAGCAGCGTCCATATCGAAGAGCTTGGCGCCATAGGTAGTGTCATAGACGTGATCGAAGAGTGCCTCGACGATCTCGCGGTCACCGTTGTCACCGAGGACGAGATTGACTGTGCAGGTGGCCCAGGCGTCCACATCGTCGCTCTCAGTCTCGTAGTTGTCGACTTCATTGCTCTCTTTGAAGGGGCTCTCGAATGGGTCAATGGCTGCAGTTTCGTCATAGAGAGTATCCATAGCGGCCAGGTCATGCTAATGATCGTACTGGTGTACACTGTGGTTCCACTTGTCGCCGATCATAGTCGTGCAGACAAGCTTGGTTGGCAATTCTTCATCGTCATAGAAGTCCTGGAAAGAAATGTAGTTCATGACAGTCATGCCCTCCATGTTGACTCCATACTCGGCTGGGATGGTGGTTTTCATCCAGATCTCGACAACTTGGTCAGCCCATGGGTCTGGGTTCACCTTGAGAGTGCCGACGATTTCTTGTTCACCCTCACCAGTCCAGGTCGAATCGACGTCGGACATCTGGAAGGGGAATGTCTCACTGATGAAAACAATCTCGTGTATGCTATTGAGTTCCTCAATCTCTTCAACAAGCTCCTCGTCATGATAGATAGGTGGCTGGAAGTCCTGCTTGCTCTCGGTCTTCTCGACCTGGGTCCAAGTGGTTGCCGTGGCGCTAGCGTAAATTCTGGCATCAAACTCGATGTCATAGACGCCGAACCAGTCTTGGTCGAAGTCGAACTTGGGGAATGGAAGTTGGACGATACAGTTCTGGACCTTGTTGCCAGTGTACTCACCGAAGTCCTCAAGCTTGTAAGCATCGGCGTCGTCCTCTCTGACTCTGTAGAACGTTTCACCATCCTCAACCATTGACTCATCAATCTTCCAATCGGCGTCAGACTCGTCGTAGGTAACACCTTCGGTGCCTTCAAGTTTGTCTTGGCTCTTGTAGTTGATAACCTCAGTTGCGGCTTCATCACCAACGACAGTCTTGCAAGAAACTTGTTGCCAGTCGTCGGCGTATGCGAACTCCTTGCGGTATCGGACGCTTTGCACAATGACGGTGCCCTCTGGCACGAGGTCAGATGGCAAGTCCAAAGTGAGGTACATGCCCATGATGTTGTCGCTATCGAGGTCTTCAATGATCTCGTAGCCGATGTAGATAGATTGCTTAATGGTTCCAGCAACTGTGGTGCCATCATCCAAGGTGGTATTGATGATCTGCTCCTCTTCGATCTAGCCCTGCACCTGCACGTTGAGCTCAGGAGCCTCCTCAGGAGCTCTGTAGTAGACTTCCCAGTGGCCGTCCTCAAAGTCGAACTCGATTTCAGTCTGGCTCGACTCATCAAAATAGTTGTATCGGACACCCGAGACAATCTCGTAAGTGCCGAAAGATTCACTCTCGTAGGTGTACTCATCCTCCTCATAGTAGTAGTCATCATAGTTGTAATCAGCCTCGTATTGCAAGTTTCTTCTGCGTCTTCGTTGGCGACGGGCTTCTGTTGTGTCGACTTGTTGGAAAACGACGCAAGATTGCTTCATCATGCCGTCGTAGATCTCTTCAGCGTCGTACCAGCCTTCCTCCCAGTCGGCCAGCTCCCAATCGCTTGGGGTGATCTCAAGGTTAGCGAGTGAGGCGTCGTCCATCGAATAGATATCGAAGGTGCTCGCGAAGAACTTCACCTGGGTTGCTTCTGGGTTGCCCACGGTGTTAATGCAGGCGACTGCGTAGGATTCCTCCTCCACTTCGTTGCCTTCACCGTCAATAAAGGTGTACTTGACCCAGCTGGTGATCTCAGCACCCTCAAGGAAGTACTCAGTTGGGCATTCAGTGTCAAAGTGGATGCCAATGTAGGTGTTCTCATCGTCCTCAGTGGGCAGCTAGTAGCCGAACTCGACGTGGTTGTAGAGGTAGACATACTCGTTGGTGCTCTCGTCAAGGTACTCACCCCAGCCCCAGTACTCGCCCATCGAATCGTAGTGGCCAGTGCTCTCATCGACGCCAAAGATGTCATCGAAGATTTCCTCAGCCTCGTCATAGTTGAAGAAGATGGAGAGCTCGGGGACGAAGAGGTAGAGGGAAGCGTCTCCCTCGCCAACCTGCGTTGGGACGTTGTCAATCTGAGCGTAAGATCGGATACCTTGCTTGACAGCGAACTCCCAGCTGTTGCCGGCAGTGATGTTCGCGTTGTAGAAGTAGTTGGCGGAGTCGATGAGAGCCTCGATGTTGTACCAAGAGTCGTATAGCTCGGCCTTGCAGGTGATAGTCGTGTGAGTGTCGCCCTTCTTGATAGTCTGGCCACCGGGAACGGGCCATGGCTCAGGAATGCCGAAGTCGTCACCATCGTAAGACTCGTAGCCGCAGAGTTCGGAGAACTCGTAGCACAGGTAGAAGTCAGGGTCCATCATGCAGTCGTACAGGTTAGCGGCGCAAGGATTGTACTCGTCGCTATCTGCGTCACACTTCTCGGGATAGATGGAGCAAACGTCAGATGAGATCGTGTGTGCCTCCAAATCGCAGAGGTCAGAGTAGGTGTTGCACACATCCTCGAAGTCAAGCTCGCAGATCTGATAGTAGTTGGAGCCGTCAAAGGTGCCTGGAGGGAACTCAGTGTCGCAAACCTTCACAAAGTCAGGGTATCCATCGATGCAAACATCGGCGAAGTCTGAGCCTTCAGCACAGAAAGCGTCCACGTCGAAGTCCTCGTAGTCCTGTGCACCATAGCAGAATTCAAAGGCATCCATCTCTTCCACTTCAAAGGTCTCAAAGAAGGCATCTGGGGCGTCGTAGATGTTCTCGCACATGAATGCGACTGAAGGGACGTTGTTCGTGCACATATCGGGCCATGAATCACAGACGGGTTGAGTCTCAGATTCGACTACATTGCCATCCTCATCTGTATAGCCACAGAGAGCATCGAAGTCCATCACATACTCGCCGTCAAGAATGGTTTCGAATTGATCTCTGTATTGGCAAAGCAAGTCCTTATCTGGGGAACCATTCAGGCAGAGATCTGCATAGCTGTCGCACAGTTCAGTGTACACCAGCTCCATGTAGAAGACCTCAGGCTCAGCAATGCACCATTCGGAAACGTCGCAACAGAACCAGTCAAGGCCCATATCATAGAGAGATTCAGGCTGGGAGTCAAGGCTGTTGCACATCTTGCCAAGCTCGACAACACCTCCCACGCAAACATCAGGCCAAGCGTCACAGACTGTTTTGATTGGTGACTCTTCTTGAAGAGTGCCAGCATCATCGACATAGCCACAGAGTTCTTCCTTGTCCACGTTGACGTACTCCTCAACGTAGTCCATTTCACTCCAAAGGGAGCAGATTTCACCACGAATCGGGTCGTAATTATAGCAAATATTCGATTGCACAGAGCTTTCATGGGCGCAGATCGCTCTGTCAACGATAGGTTCGTACTCGGGCACGTATGCAGAGCTCATTTGGTAGCAGACTGAGTCAACATCAACACCTTGCGATGTGCTTAAGTCGGTCTCCGTGCAGAGTTTGGCGACATTAGGTACGCCATTCGTGCAGATGTCAGACCAAACATTGCAGATGTCTGCAGCTCTCGATACGGTATAAGCTCCAGAAGAATCGTACGTCGGGCAGACAATATCCAAACGGGCGTACAATTTAAGTTGGGGATAAGCCTCGATCATTGAATCCAAGCACATCTCTCCCGTATGAGGAGCATCATTGATGCACATATATTAGGCCATAGTGTTGTTCGGGTCCGTGCAAATTCTGGGGTCAACAAGCTCCTTGAAGGTGCAAGCTGTGTTGTCTTCATTCCAGCAGTAGTCAGCCCAGTAGTAGGTGGAGCTGTCGGTCGTGGTGCCCGAGCTAGTGTCAGTGCCTTCGGCGAGCTGACGGCGATCGCGTCCGCCCTCTTTCCTCATAGAGTCGGACTTCCAGGCTTTCTTCTCACGCTTCTCGGCGCGTGCCTTGGCAGCGCGCTTCTGCTTCAAGCTGAAGCGCTCTTTCTTAGAGCCCTTCCTCTTGCCGCCCTTCTTCTTCTTGCCACCCTGTCTCTTCTTGTTCTTGCGGCGCTTGCCCTTGAGCATGCGGCGCGCGTCAGAGGCCATATCGGCTTCGTACTACTCGATCTCATCGCTGAGAGGGGTGTTCGCGTTGGCTTCGTAGGATGGGTCGTGCTCGAATGGAATGACCTGGGCCCAGTCGAGGCCGATGCGCTACGCACATGCAAGACCGAAGTAGGTGGTCTGCATGGACGTGACGTCGGTTTGCGTGGTTTCGTCCCACTCGGTGACTTCCTCCTCCCAAGGGTAGGCCAGCCACTGATACACGGTCTCGCCGTGCGCCACGGTGTCATTGGGGACCTTCGAGATGAAGTGCGCCTCAATGCCCACATGCGAGTAGTCATCGAAGTAATCGGGCAGCTTCGCAAAGAATTCGATGCTCGAAGTACCGGCTGAATATTGGTTGCCACTATCGTCTGTTGCCATGATCTCCATGAACGAGCCACCGATGTAGGTCGACTCGAAGTGGAAATCAGTGGTCGCCGTGCTGTCATACATATCAGCTGTTGCTGTGTCTGTCATCGCGACTTTTTCTG
>Ga0075488_1551169_pt1 | contig 9697 bp, 10 predicted proteins | sample DEB08_RNA2_7_FD_73464 | JGI IMG/M metagenome (GOLD analysis project Ga0075488, IMG submission 73464) | Aqueous microbial communities from the Delaware River and Bay under freshwater to marine salinity gradient to study organic matter... | ecosystem: Environmental > Aquatic > Marine > Coastal...
CCTGATGGCTATCCCTTGCGGGCCCCGGTTATTGCTGACTGTACGGCCGTCAGGATGCCTTGTGCATTTCGCACACAGAATGATTGTGACAATAAACCAAAATTGTGGGTCTCACGCAAGTGGTCCTTCACCATCATACTGTAGTTGATCACGCTTGCGTGATTCACGGTTCTACCTATTGATCTTGGAGATCGTCAGTCTCCTCGATGTACCTCCCATTGGTTGCGCGTTGCGTTGTCTCGCGTTCGCGTCTGATTTGACCAATCGTTTGGATACGACCGATCTTCTTAGCAGCGTGTGACTCACGCCATCGTGGCGGCATTTCGTCGTCACTGATATCGCATTCGACGATAGAGCTGGCCTGCAGATGTTGTGGTATCATCGGCACGCTTGTGAATCGACTGGCAGCTGCTAGTGGTTGTTTGCGGCGATTCAGACCCGCGATCTTACCAGCGTCGGTCCAGCGGCGTAATGCGTTAGCGAGCTCCTACGTGCCTGTTCTTGCTAGCGGCTTTAGTCCTTCAGCGGCAGCTTCGGCGAATGGCAAAAATTCGGGCGCGATCGATCCCAATGCTAATGCAGCGGCGTCTACTGCCATCGTGCCCAGATCATCACCTGACTTCGGGTCGATTAGGTCAGCACCGTAACGGACCATGTCCTTGACCATAGGGAACAGCGTTTCATCCCAGAAACCAGTGACCATCATCTTGCCCATGAGTTCGTTTAATATCTGAGTACGGCGTTAGCTGTATGGGGCGAAAATGTAGTCGAAAGAGTACTAGTTCATGAGGTGAAGTGGCGATCCCGCTGACTGCAGTGCGACGGCAGTGGCGCTCGTTAGTCCATAAGCCGATTGGTCGGCGATTCCTTCCAATCTTCTCATCATCTCCACGCTGAAAGACATGTTTGCTGCCAAGTCCTTGAAGGAGAGAATGGTGCTGTGGCGCTACTACAGTGAGTTGTAGACTATGCGGTAGTCAGTATTATCGACCAGTGCAACCAGGTCTGATTGCGTGCGTAGAGGCCGAAGAGTGCCGTCATTAGTGGGTTAGACCCACAATACGGCAGCTCGGGCAGACGACTGAAAGATCGTTTCACTTTGTGGTGCTTCAATCGCTTTCATTTTCAGACTTTCTTCATCGTGCGGCCGGTAGTTGTTTTATACGATGAAGCCAGGCTTGCCGCGACAACATCCACTTTCCGCCTGTGCCAAAAACATTCTCAGCCTGTCTGCGCGCGGTCGTGAAAGATCTGCTGCGAGTGGTGCTCCTTCGTCGAATTCAATTCCATCTCTACCGTAAACAATGTCGAGCGAGCCGCTCTCCACGTCCGAAGTGGTGGTCTTGAAAACTCGTACCGCAGATGCGACCGTTCTTACTTTGACGAAATGGTCTTCTATGGCAGTGTCAGTAGATGGGAGTTAGATAAGTTGCTTGAGACTGGCGCCGCTATAAATGTCGGTCGTGATGAGGACCGGCACGTTTTCTCCATCTTCCAAGATGCCTTGACCTGATACTGGTGCTTCGTTCAAAAACGATGAAGCGATCGAGCCAGACACTCTAACCCAGTTTTCGGATCGCGGTATTTCATGGTTGATGATGACAACGTCATTCGAGTTAACTGTAAGCTCGGCGAACTAGGAATAAGTAACGGTTTCTCTTGGGATGGCTGTCGGCACTCGCGCGCCAGCAGTGCTCGGGTGAAACGTGTCAGCCAACGAGCGAATGTACTTCTTCTCATCGGTGTTCTCGGTGGCTCTTATCAAACTGTCCCAGGATTCGCGGATCTTAGCTGGTAGGTATGCAAGGTCCTGGGGCTTTATGTTGAGTCGCTCCTAATAATGACCGATCTTGCGTCCCAAGCGATCGTTTTCTTCTTGCGCCTCCTCGTATGCTTGACTGAGCTTTTGCACTTCTCTCTCCAATCCAGCTATTCTTGTATGTTTCACAGCTGGGAATTCAGGCAGAGTTGTTGCGGCCGCGTTGTTTTTCCGCGCTTCGCGGAATTGCAATTCAGTGTACTTGAATCTATCGTGCACGGACTTGAGATGTTGCGCGTATAGGTCATTGCCGTGTTGTTCGTGGAATAGTGCTGCGGCTTAGACAAAATCTTTGTAAGTCGACGTAGCTGGATGTTTCGCGCTATTCTCCGTCGATTTGAGTACTGGTTGAGCCGTTCCGTAATCGAGGTTAATTCCCAATTTCTCATTGTGTGCTGTGAACGGGCGCAGTAGTGCTCGAGCTGCTGCTTTGTTTCCTCCACCTAAGAGTTGATATGCCTCTCTCGTGATCATTGCTCCGATTCCCTTCTACGCCATGTCCTTGAAAAGCGATGGTAGTTGCCTTTATTCTGAACGTGAACTCCAGATGAAAACGGGCACTTCAGCTCCCTCAACGTCGAAAGTGACTAACCGATTGTAGTCACGGCCACTCCGCGGGATGTATTGCGTTATGTCCGCGGTGAGTTCCTGGAGCATTTTAATATCGTCCATGTCTGACATTACTTCTCTGTGTTTGTGTTGGTTGGTTCTTTATATATTTGGACTGACACGTCCGGCGATTTTCAATAGGCAGACGGTTTACTCTGGGTGGCCTATGTCATTGCGAGGTTTGTGGTGCTTGTCCACGGGATGTCTCTTGCTTTCACCGAGCGTCGGGTAGTCTTCCAACCGCACCGTGCTGTATCTGCCTTATGTTCTAATTGCTTCGGCGTACTTCCTGAATTCTTCATTCACCCTGTCTACGTACTCTTGAGGGTAACCACTCTCTTGCATCTGCGCGGATTTGCGGTTCGTGACTTTGCCTTCTTCACTTACGTCCATGTCCATGCTCGAGAGAATCTGGACGGCACTGTTGAGCTTTACACTCAGCGACATGTTATCGTTCGCGATGAACCAACGCGTTTTACGCCCGCTTTCTCTATTGTGTGTTTCCACTTGTTCTTTGCACGCCGAAAAAATGTCGTTGAGTGCTTCAAACTGTGGATAGTTCGCTTTGAATGAAAGCAGCTTGCATTGTAAAAAAGCTTGTTCTCTCTGTGAGTTCGGTTGCAGATTGCAATGTTTGACGAAAGGAAGCTTGTAGAAACTGCTCGCGACGTCTCTTCCTGTCATGGTTTCGCCAACGCTCGACAACGTGACCTTGAACTTACAAAAGTTGGCTCCTTCTTCTCCTTTCTGGTATTTCTCCATTGTTACTTTGAATCCCATCAACGCGCCAGCTAACATGAAACTGTCTTCACAATCAAAAAGCGCACCTGCAATGTTGTCATCTCCCTCTACAGCGGCAGTTTTGCCGAAATGACTGGTCCAAATGTCTTCTTCTCCCTACCATCTAGACAACATGTCGCATGCGGCGTCAACGTTGTCACCGTTAACAACTAATGCAGCCACTACGTTGATGTAAAGGAAGGTAAGGAAAGTGTTCCCTAGCGAGGTGCTGATCTCACCGGAGCATCTTGTGGCAGTTCCGTAGATCGTGTACGCGTGACATTATAGATTGAGGTCAGTCTGTATGTTCTGCTTCCAAAACTCACGCAATCCTTCGTCAGGGCACTTGTCCATCATTAGTACTTCCATTTGCTGTGACCAGAAGATCTATGCGTTATCATAAGACGACATGTCGCTGCAAAACACCCAATCACTATGATCTACCACTTCAGTCATCTTGTCAGCAATTTGCCAAGAATTGTATCCCTTGACAAACTAGGGAAGCTGACAGAACACTTGAGCCAGGTACTTCTAAAAGAATTATGTCATGTTGCGTATTGGACGGTGGCGAGCGGAAATGACTCGGGCGATGCGTGTATTACTATTCAGCACTTCTTTCTTGACAAATAAATCAGTGTGGTTGTCTATGACAGTGCTCAGATCCGTGTCATCCCTAATCTACCCGAATTCGCGCTGCATCATGTCTTTCTCTGCTCGACTGTACTGCTTCATTGAGTCGATGCTATCGATAATGAGTTGAACTGGTTCTTTGTGCGGAGGTTCCGGCATCTTGGTGATAAGGTTTTCGGCGAATTGCAGCAGGCATTGCACTAGTCTGAGGTCAGATGGGTTCTCTTAATTACTCACTCTGTTATTGACTGCTGTGAGTAGATTGAACGGGCAATCACAACTAGTGTGAAACGAGCATCCGCCTTCGATGACCGGCAATACGCTGACGTAGGTCGTCTTCGGTTCATGTTCGATAGCTTACTCCAGCACTTTAACGTTGATCTTAGCATAGTGCAGTTGATCCGTGTAGGCGATTTCTGGAGCTAAGCATTCGCCTTTCAGCACGACTCTCCCGTATTTATCTAATTCCTGAAGCTCGTGCGGGTTCTGTTTCATGTACTCTCTTCGCCTATCTGCAAGCGAGCGGATGACTAGGAAGTTCTTTAAACACTTCTGATTTAGTGCGTCTCGACTCAGTGCTGCCTCTTTCCGGAACGTGGCAAATTGCATGCCAATAGCATCAGAGCGATAGAAACCATTCCGCAAGAGTGGGCGACGGTTATGTTCTCGCAGTAAAGATACCCACATGGTGAGGCTGCTATCGAATTAGTAATCTTCGTCGTCGATCATTCGTTCCGCACGTCGCGTCGGGCGTATGTCTTCAAGAAAGATATCTTCATCCAACATGGCCCATGCATGTCCCCACTGAACAGCAATATCAAGTTGTTAGCCACGACCAACCGACGGGCCGATTATGACATACCCATCCGGGTGTTCAATTGTCCAGATCTTGGTGGTCAATGGTGTTTTCGGCGCACACTGTGCAAGCTGTGCATTCTGTTACTCGCTCGTGTTGAGGTTGACGCTTTGCACTAGGATCTTGAGTGCATTGGGTAGGTTGATCCCGGTCGTCGTAGTCGCTTTCTTGAGGGGGTGTAAGTTGATACCAAGCTTGTTAAGGATGAACTAACTAGGATCTTTCCGCTTGGCCAACAATTTGAGAGCGGCATCGCGCGTTTCTTGCACGCCGAGTAAGTATCCCATCAATGACCAGACTACTGCTTGATAGACACAGTGACCACCTTCATTTGTGTGTGTGTACGGGTCGGCGTTGCCGCCCATGTCAACCACGACTTTTCTTGCTTTCGTTTCCAGTTGTCCTACACTCATGAATTGCACTCTCTTGCCAGCCATGCTCAGTCCGTGACTTATATCGTGTGTGATGTCTTGGTCAAAACGGTAGTTGAAACTCCCGAGCTGAATAGTCTTCATGTACCAGCCGGCTGGCGCTCCCTGCTCACAAACATCGCGCATAACAAGCACGTCGGATAGTGCATATTCTACCAGCTCATCACTTATCTCGTTCTTGAAATATTCCTCATAGTTGACTTTGCCCTCTTTGTGGTGTTTCGCCTGCCAAGCGACTCCTGCATCTCTAAGAGAAATTTTCCTCTCTCCTGATCCGCCTAGGAAAGTTTGAACAATTGATTGCATTCTCACTGCGTTCGGGTACAAGGCTTCGAGAGAACTCGAATCGCCTTCCGTGTCGTATGTTGCACAACACAATTGCGCGTTCCTCATAGCACGACATACCTCAATGTGGTGTTCAAACACTGTTACTCCGTGGTAAATAGCTGCTTCGTCAGTTGTGGCGTTACATGCGATCATGCAATTGATACGTCCGTTCGTGCTTTTCGTCGTTCCAGCCTCATTGTCTACAAAGATCATCTGTCCATCCCATGACAGCACTTCCTGAATGAATTCGTCATGACTCGTCGTGACTAGAGTGTTCACCCCCATCACCACATCTCGTTTCGTCCTGTCCTCGTGATGTATCGCTGGGCGGTAATGCTTTCTGCCGGTATATCTGCAACCTTTCAAGTCATCGCGTGGTTCAACAAAATCGAGTTGAAGATTTGCAGTAGTATCCGGTTTGTGGTCGGTCATGTTGATGTCACGGCCTTAGGCCAGTGTCGCTTTCTTGCTGCGACGCGCCATTTCAATCTCTTGTCTCTGCTGTGTAGGCACGCGACGCATTGCTGTGAACTGGAAACTATCGAATTATAATGGAACGACACTACCAGAATTAAAAGTGTAAGCAATCGTACAGTTTTGATTGTTAGAGTGGGCTTTGCCGCATAGCATTGCAACCATCTTGAGTTTACCCTTGCTGTCTATTTATACAATCGGCAGACCTGATTCTCCGGCTAATCCAGGGCGCTTTATTAGTGCGAGGTTGAGTGCGTGTTATGCAGAATTGGCCTCTATTTCTTCTTGACCTCCTTTCGGGTGCAAAATCCATGCTTATTTGTGTGGTTCAAACTCCCCGGTGTCCGTTTGCTTCTTCGTTACAAACTAGTTTTCGTCGTCTCTACTTTGAAAAACATATTCGCTGCCATTGGTGAACACTATATAATCAAGTACTCTCGGATCACGCACTCTATCGCCGGTGCGCTCATTTTACGCAGACTGATCATCCGGGTGCATTGTATGGTGGAGACGCGCAACGCCACCAGAAGTTTTGACTGCATAGTGCGAGCCCTCATTAATGATACTATCCGCGTAAGTGTCAAAGTCGATTCCGGATGTTTCTATGTCGTCACACATTTTAGTTACCTGTCGCCACCACGGGTCACGTACACATTGTGCCACCTTGTTTTCTTCAACGATGTTGAAGGCGTACAAGTTTCGTGTAGGAATTTCGCCTTTCTGGGATTACTTTGTGTCCTCAATCAATTCTTTGATCTCCTAGAAAGTAACTGGTGAGCCGTCTTCGCGTTTCCAGTCTGAGCAGAAATATCTCACGATAGCACACTCCATGTAGTACGTCCTTAAGTAGTTCTCCGGGTTATAGCCTCGGTCGGTGAAGTAGGATAGTAACGCGCAAGTCGTTTTGTTCTCACTCAAGCGTGTGAAGCAGAAAGAGAAGAAACTGTGTAGCATGAAGAAATGCGCCATTCCCATGCCTTTAAGGCAGTTTACCACTTCTGACAATTGACGCCTTTTCAATTCGTTCGAATAGAACGTGAGTGCGCCCGTATCGAGGTCTTGCGTCATACTCCATGTCGACCTCCAGCGTCTGATAGTGTCAATTGGCGGGCAGTCGCACACCATAGCGATTGGGTTCACGCGGCTATAATCAAGCTTCTGTTTCTACCAGTACGTATTCGTCGTCCCGCAACATATCAAGTTTTGTTGTGTCAAATGCGCTCCGTGGTTTACTAGGGCTGTGGCTTCCTGATGTGTAATGTTCTTTTCCTGACCCATGAATCGCGTCGTGCATTGTGGCGCATCGGCTACGGTGGTGTTTATCACAGTTATTTCCTCAGCGGTTCGTGATAATTTCGCACCGTACGAACGCGACTCGGGCGGTAGTCGGCTGTACTATTCGCCCCTAGAATCTTCGACGCGGTAAGCGACTACTTTGAGTCCGTAGTTTTCGCCGGGAGATATTTTTGTTACTTCCTGTATTCTTATCCTGCCGTTGTCGATCATTTCGTAGTTAAGCAGCGTGTCTGTTGGGTGCTCGTACGCGTCTTCCGTATTGTGTGTTTGCACCTTGACCGTGTATTCCGTCATAAATACCTTATCTAGCAGATGATGTGAGATGCTGTTTGCTCCTCCTGTCGGATTGTATACGTGGCCGTAACCGACGATCATGTCACCCGGTTGACAGTAGTTCATCAAGTCCCGTGAAACGTAGTACAAGGAATTGCCCGCGAAGAAAATACGGTTCGACCCTCTGACGCCGCTGAGGTGTTTAAGTTCGACACAATTCGTGTCTTTTCCGTATCTCATTTTAGCTAGGACATCAAAACTAGTGCTTGCCGGGTTTAGATACTGTACCATTTGCGCTTCACCTCTCACAACCCCCCGTTCTCTCAGATGATCTCCGCCAATGTAGACCGGGAACTAGGTTTCGAAATCTAATGCGGAGATGTGATTCACCGCTTGTCTGCGCGCTTCGGCTTGTTCAGGGTGGCCGACAACATTCTTGCCTATGCCCTTCACCTTCATTGGCGTTTTGTACAGTTTGATAGCCATAGCTGCGTCCGCCCGCCTGTACTTTTGTAACATCAAGAATCTTGCGAAGGTCGTGTAATTCTGTTAATCTTGTATGGGCCACTTGTTAGACAATCTTTACGCTGCGTGCATTTTCTTAATAAATGCGTCTTTCTTAATACCAAAGAGGACGTTCCATACAGCACTATTTAAGGCGAAACAGAGAATGATACGTCTGTGCAGTTTTTCCGCATCTTCACCACTGGTGATTGTGCTTTTCCATGGGTTTTCGTACCAAAAAGCGTTGTGGTCGAACACGCATTGCATCTTTCGCCATTTCAAGAATTCTTGATCGCTCACCTTGCGGAAGCGTGCGTCACCTTTAGCGTGTTTCATCATCTCCTCCCACTGTTTTTCAATTTCTTTTTCTTTGCTGTCTTGTGAACCATCTTGCATGGTCTCACTATTGTTGTTGTGCGTCCCCTTGCGTTCCTCTGTTCGCGTTTCTGTTCTCGTGTCTTCTTCCCCGGTTGGCCTTCCTGGTTTGTTTTCACTGCCGTCTTATCGGTCCTCAGTCTTGCCTGTTTCCTAGTTCTTCTGCTTCGATTCGATCGTTTGCTGTTTGGCCTTGATTGCCGTTTAGATATCTCTCTGCTGCGCGCCGAAGAATGCTGGGTCCAAAAGGGATTGCATGTCAGCTATAGTCTTGGCGTCTACCAGCGCCTTGTAATAGGCGTAATTGAGTAATTAACTGGCATACATTGTGTGCGGCACTCCGTTCTTCAATGCTTCGTAGTAGTCGTAGCCTAGTGGATGCGGTTTTGGTTCACTTGCATGGCTTCCAACAGACGAGGGGTAATTGAATTTGTTCGTAAAGACGCGGTTGAAATATAGGTAGTAATTGTACCTTTCTTATCTTGTCAACGAATTGAATGTTCTTACATCGACCTCGGGGTCTTGACCCATGAGTGTCAGCTAGTCCCTTGAATAGCCAGCTAAGCTGATGGCGGCTGCTTAATGCGGGTGCATTGAGTTGATACTGTGTTCATATGAGAACACAACTACGCCGTCCATCTTCGGTCCGCCTTGTCTGTCGCCCCATATTGGTGTCTCGATCGTCTCTGCCAAATTTACGCTTTCTGGCGAGAATATTCCAAGTGGAAGCACTGTTGGCTCGCGTGGTGCTGTCTAAAAGACGTGACGGCATTTAGTGCATCGTGCGATCACTTACGCTTCAAATCTGCGTGGCACGTAGAAGACTCCGAGTTTACCACTTAGCGACACATAATCAACTTGTATGATGTGGTCGTCTTCTTTCGCTTGCGGATTGTCGAAAATTTTATTGCCTGTCATGAGATACGGTGGCGAGCTGGTTGCTGTAGATACAGGGTTGCCGTGCCACACTCCGCATTTCTCTTGGAAATATATTCTCATCGTGAGGTCGTTTTAGTATGATGCCGCGGGTACAACGGTCCAATGTCCTTGTTCGTGTCTAATCCCCCAACCATCGTACCTTGCTCCGGTGGATTCACCTGGTCCAAATTGCTTCGTTTTGAACCCGTAATACTTACCTAGTCGTTCGATGACCTCCATTGGGCATTGCGGCGTATCCATCAGCTGTCTGAGTAGGTCATCGCATGAGAGTTTGCCTTCCAACACAAGTCGTGCTTGTGCGATATCGGCAATCCCGTGAATCTGCATGGCAAGAATCACTGTAAGAACACAATTAGCCCAGCAGTGATTTGCTTTCGATTGGTG
>Ga0075488_1066021_pt1 | contig 9662 bp, 4 predicted proteins | sample DEB08_RNA2_7_FD_73464 | JGI IMG/M metagenome (GOLD analysis project Ga0075488, IMG submission 73464) | Aqueous microbial communities from the Delaware River and Bay under freshwater to marine salinity gradient to study organic matter... | ecosystem: Environmental > Aquatic > Marine > Coastal...
TTTAATTTTACCAGGTTTTGGTATTGTAAGTCAAATATTAGAAAGCTTAACTAACAAAAGTATTTTTGGTTATTTAGGTATGGTTTGAGCAATTATTTCAATTGGTATTTTAGGTTTTTTGGTTTGAGCACATCATATGGCGCGCGTAGACAGCGTCGTAACAAAAAAAGTCTGCTTGTATGGATTTAAGGACAGCAACCACTGCTTTCGGAGTAATCGGAAGGTAGCACAGCAAGGTTGAAAAGGGTGATATTCAGCTAAGGTTCATCGCTTAGATAAGTTAATCTCCTCAATAAGATTGATGTGAAGTATCCCGAGTTCTCAGGTTTGGCGGGTTAAGAAAATGAAGGTTAGAGCTTTGGGTCCGTGTGCGACCGTGTTAGAAAGTCTCCTTTCGAGCATCTTTATTATGAACTCAAATGAAACATGTGCATTTGGGAAACAAGCTGTAATAAAGCTATCACTTAAGGGATTCTCGAATCTTAATGAGTGTAAAAAAGTTACCGACCCTACCCAAACCGTTATCAATTGTTACGGTGTAAGCTACGTTACGTCCAATACCCTAATCGGTGTTGGAACGAGGAGGTTCGTAATGGGAGGACATGTGCTGAAGGCACATAGATTTCTAAAGGAACCAGTATTATATACCCGTCACTACTGTTCGGTAGGCAATAATTTGGAGTCTTCAAACACTGTGGCATATGAATTGAAGCAATTAGCAGACTATTCTAATAAAAACGATCGGAAAGGTGTTGACGATGTAGTTCGTCGTCTAATCACTTCCCAAGAATTCTGAAAACACTGTTACGAAAGTATTAAAAGCAACCCAGGTTCTACAGCTCTGGGTGGCGGTGTTGACGAAAAAAAACCCAAAACTCTTGACGGAATTGACCTCCAGTTTTTCAAAGACCTGGCATTAAGAATTGGGTCAGGCAGATTTCAATTTGGTTTAACACGCCAAACTTTTATTTCCAAGTCTGATGGAAGCTCCCGCCCTTTAGGGATAGCAAATAGCAGAGACAAAATAGTTCAGAAAGGTATGGCTATTATTTTAGAGGTTTTAAGTGAAGATATTTTCTTCGACAACAGCTTCGGCTTTAGGAGGAATAAATCAGCTCACGATGCTATAAACTTTATTAAGACTAAAGTTCCATCAGGAGTTTGAGCAATTGAAGGGGACATTAGTAAATGTTTTGATAGCTTTGATCATAAGCGTTTAATTTCTATTGTCAATAAAAATTATGTTAGTCTTCAAATTTTTTTGGATTTAATCCGCAAGGCTATCAAAGTTCGAATTGTGTCTATTCATAGTAGTTTCACCAATAAAGTGGGCACTCCCCAGGGTTCTGTAGTTAGTCCAATCCTATGTAATATTTACCTTCATGAACTTGATAAATTTATATTACAAGGGGAAGAGCTTGATAAATTCAGAGGTAAAAAGCGGGCTGCTTCCAATTGAGAGTTTACAAAATTCATTAAACATAGTGAAGACGAACTTCTTGAGGCAGAGGCAGTTAGGAGAAGCAAAGGAAAAGCTAAGTACTGAAAATTTTTACAGAAACTTAGAGTTTCTAAGATTAAAAAGGCTAATAGTCTGGGACTTGTAAGATTGAAGCACTTAGGAACTACGCGTAAGATTACTTTTGTTCGCTATGCTGATGACTTTGTCATATTTGTCTGAGGGACTAAAGCAGACTGTATCGAATTAACTGACTCCGTCAGGAAATTTCTCAATGGTGATTTAGCTCTTAACCTTTCCACAGCTAAAACAAAGATCACCTTTTTAAAAAAACAAAAAGTCGAATTCTTAGGGTTTGAAATTTGACAACCTAAATACCATATTTTATCCAGCAAGAAGGATATAAATCCACTCGGGAAGTTAGACAAAATTAAATTAAAATCTAAGTACAGGGGAGCAGTAATGAGTACTCCACGTATAAGGGTCACTTTCAGTATGAAAAGAGTGCTCAATTCTTTGGTAGATAAAGGACTGGCTAGATTCAAACAAGGCAAGTTCTTTCCTACTAGTTATAAGTCTGTACTTCAGTATGATGTCGCTAATATTGTAAATTATCTAAGGCAGGTATTTCATGGTATAGTTAATTATTATAGTTTTTCTGATAACTGGTATGATACTAAGTCGATTTTCAATTATTTCGGAAAATTTTGTACAGCGATGACACTAGCACAGAAACTTAAAAGTAAAGTACCTAAGATTTTCAAAAAATATGGAGATTTGATTACTATTAAATCTGAGAAAGGTTCTATATTGGCCTCTTTCGGGAAGTATGACGGAAAACCATTTCGAAAAGCTAGGTTTGAGAGAAAAGAAACTATTTTATGTAGAGACGTTAAGCAGCTGCTATTCAACAATTTGAAAATTGCAAAAATGCATATGATTAACTGAAACTGTGTTATATGTGGTAATTCTGCAGAAATGCATCATATAAAACATGTTAAAAAAACTCTACGTAAGAAAGCTCCTGGTTCATTCAATGCATATCTCGAAGCTATGAGAATTGTAAATAGAAAGACCCTTCCAGTTTGTAGAGAGCACCACTTACAGATTCATAAAGGTGAGTATGATGCAGTTTCTTTAAAATCTTTGTTCGAAAGTTTTAAAGAGCAAGGTATAGGGTTTAAAAAATATAAGGCTGATAGTCTTATTAAGAAATCAGAAAGTTTAACTCTACAATCTGAAGAACAAAAGAAACTAAAATAGGTTTCAAATAAAGATCGTTAATTAATATAATACAGAGAGCTCCGTGAAGGGAAACTTTCACGCGGAGTTCGGAGAGAAGTTTGATGACTCAAAACTTTAGGGTTGGCTTACTTACTCTACTTTACAGTAGGATTAGATGTAGATACAAGAGCATACTTTACTGCCGCGACTATGGTTATTGCTGTCCCTACAGGTATTAAAATTTTTTCGTGATTAGCTACTATCTGAGGAGGTTGGTTAAATTTTAAAACCCCATTATTATTTACTTTAGGTTTTATTGTTTTATTTACAATTGGTGGTGTTACTGGTGTTATTTTATCGAATGCTGGTTTAGATATTGCATTTCATGATACTATGTATGTAGTCGCGCATTTTGGACGACCGGATAGGCTAGAACACTACTTCACTTTATATATGCTCTATAGAAGTATATCATTATACTGGGTCTTTGACTTAAGTAGGTATATTGTAGGATTTTGAAGTGCGAATAAACTGAGCGCAAGCGAACCCAATAGTTGGCGGAGTCTAACCGCCCTCTATGACCCGAAGATACGGTCTGTATTCTGTGAACCGATGACCGTCGTAATCCGACACGCATTTAACCTAGTTAAATTGCTCTCACCATGTAACACCAGTCCGAACCCTTGGATGGGGGATAGGAAAAGCACTGGAATGGTCGGCGCGGAGGGGGCAGTGGTTCGACTTCAATGCACCCTTAACCGGGAAAGCTATCCATGTTCTAGATTAAGCCGGGCAAGCCAATGAGTACCTACGGGTTCCTGTATATCAGGACAGATAATTCACAGTAATGTGTATCTGACTTCGGAGGTGAGTGATTCACGACTAATTCGTGATGGTATTAATTGTAGCCCTGTTTTGACTATAGTTCGTAGAAGTTATTCAACTGAGAGCAATATTAAACTAGAGAGGGAACTTAATAGAAATAGAAAACGTCTTAACAGAATGATAAACACCTCTATCTCAAAGCAAGAATGACCTTTTCCCAAACATTACAGAGAGGTATTGTCGCTGATAAACGAGGAGCAATATTATCTGGCTACTCTAGCTAATAGACGTAACGATGATAGCACCAATTTTGCACTTAAGAGAATTGATGAACTCGTGAGATCTCCTACATTTATAGCTCTTGCCACCGAGCTAATCCGAAAAAATGGGTCCAGCGGAAAAGCTGGGATTGATGGAATTAAAATAGTTAGCAACTCTAAGGAACAAACCCTATTGATATACAAAGAATTAAATTACAAAATCCTGGATACATACCAAGCTCAACCCTTGCGTAGGGTATACATTCCTAAAGCTAACCACAGAAAACGTCCTTTAGGAATCCCCACGATTAAAGATAGAATTGTTCAAAAACTTTACCAGATGTTCTTAGATCCTATAATTGAAGCCACGTCCGATCCTGATTCCTACGGATTTAGAAAAGGTCGCTCAGCACATAATGCTTTAGGCGCCATTAGCCGAAAAGTACTAACCCACGACGTAACCAAGCGGAACTTCTGAATTTTTAGGCTTGATCTTAAGGACTTCTTTAACACTATATCCAAATCATGAATTATGAACAATCTGCCTTTCCCTTCTAGATCATATCACATTCTGGAGTCTTGACTTAATTCGGGTGTCCTAGAGGATGGAATATGAAAACAAACCATAGCTGGTGTGCCCCAAGGAGGAATAATATCTCCTTTAATCAGCAATCATGTGTTAAATGGTCTACAAGACGCTTTATTTATAGGCTGTTCTAAAACACAAAAAATTAACTTAGGTACGTGAAGAAAAAGAAGAAGTCGTATTGACGAAAAAGAAATGGGAGCTGGAAAGTACGTAAAACACTGACATTCGTTTCGCTCCATTAGAACATCAAGAGGATTTGTCAGATATGCCGATGACTTCGTTATTATTACCACTGATTTCAGAGATGTAGACATAATTAAACAAAACCTAATTGGGTTTCTAAGTCCTAGAGGGATCGAAATTAATTGAGATAAATCGGATATCTTTGAATGAACGGCTAATAAAAAATGAAACTTCTTGGGCTTCACTTTCCATAAAATTCAAAAGGCACACCGGCATGGTTTAATTGTATCAAGGACAGACCTAAAAGAGAATAGAAATCTGATCTACCCTGAAAGAGGCAGTTTACAACAGGTCAAAAGAAATATCAAAGATCTAATCAATAAAAGCAAAACCTCTCAGCGGCAGAACTAATATCTAAACTAAATCCCATCATCCGTGGCTGAACCTATTACTATATGCTTGGCAATGGCACTAATTTTGTCTATTCCTTAGATCATTTCATTTGAACTCGGCTAAGAGTGTGGTTAATAAAAAAGTATCCTACGACATCTAGAAGGCTCCTATACAAAAATTTCTTTGGCACTCAAATTTGCAAAAAGGAAGCAGAAAAAATCAGAAAGGAGTACTCTACTAAAGGGTTCTCTTTTCTTACAGATAACTCGAAATTTATTGATATATCTCCGGTGAGGCTAAAGTGGCATTTTCGCAGCAAAATTGAGTCAGAATCACATCGCTCAAACATTCGTTGATTAGATATAGGCTCTAAATTAGTGAATCCAGTTCCAATGGAATTGGTAATACTAAAAACCATATACAAAGAGCTCAATTTTTACTGTCACAGAGATGAATACGAAAAGAACAAGCTTTATATAAGAGACCTTAGACATATTAGAAAAATACTAGGAGCTAGGACAAGAAATCTGGACAACTTCACTGCGCTTTATAATAAACAGAAAGGAAAATGCGAATACTGCAACCAATACTTAGAACTACCTGATAATTGTATCCCCACGGATTATATTGACAACCACACTCTAGCCGACCATAACTTAGCTATTCACCATGTTAAACCACTAGCCCTAGGGGGATCTCACAAACTCTCTAACCTTTCTCTCTTGCATCAGGAATGCCATCAAAACTTACACAGAGGGGCAGGGATAGAGCAGGACAAATTACACCTGCCTCACCGTGTTCCAAAGCGCTAGGATCGTATAAGCGATTAATTATACTAAAGCCGTATGCGGTGAAAGCTGCTCGTACGGTTTGTGGAGGAACTCTTGCAGTAATGCACAGTTTGATCTCCGAACATTACGTTGGGCGGGTATTACCCTGAGTATTAGGTCTTATGACTTTACTATTAGTTTGACGAACACTCATTAGCGGTCCCAGCCGTAAGAGCTTATTTGAGTGGATGTGACGCAAGGTTTTTCACCAGGACACAGTAGGGATAATGAAACCCGGAGTTATAGCCAAAGAGAACTCCCCTGAAACGACCCTTCCTAGGCGAACGTTAACTAGAGAGGTAATAGTATTTTTCAGGAACGTCTCAGAGAGAGGTGACGTGTCGAAAACGCCTAAACGTCTTGAATTTTTAATTCACACTAATACAATCAGGAAATTACTATATGCGTTGCCAAAACGAGGCTTCTCGGGGGCACGTAGAAGCGAGGTAACAGTAGGGGCAAAACTTAATCATAATTCCAACAAGGAACTGGTGAGACACTGTTCTGAAGTACCTCAGTTGCATCACTGATTAAAAGCTTGAAAGCTATTAAGTCGGTATGGTAACAAACTACAGAAGGCTTCACGAAAATCACTTACTTTCACTTCCGAAGGTTTGGCGTATGCGTATTTTCGTACTGATTCTTTCAACTATTTATTTACTTCAAATGTCGGTAGACTCAATTTGTCGTTGTTCAAATTACTCGCAGATCCTTGTTTTCTATTCATAGCATATTCTAGCTTAAAAAACAAGAATGCTGGAGGCGTGAATTATATTCCAGTGGGAAACGTCACTCTTGCAGGAATCGGAAAACTCGCTGAACGGTTAAAAAATCATCGATACACGCCAAAACCTACTAAGCGGGTTTTTATCCCTAAGGCCAACGGAAAGATGCGTCCATTAGGTATTGCATCTTCTGAGGACAAGATCGTTCAGAAAGGTATTCAATTATTAATCGAACCTTTATTCGAATATCAGTTCCATGATAATTCTCATGGGTTCCGTCCCAGAAGAAGTTGTCATACGGCTTTGCAACAAATTTATTTTCGTTGAAGGGGAATCAAATGATTTATTGAAGCTGATTTTGTGTCATGCTTTGATAGGATCAGCCACCCAATCTTATTGTCTGTAATCGGGCGCAGGCTTGATGATTACTGAATGCTCCGCACGATCAACTCTTTGTTGAAATGTGGTTATATACATTTTGGCAACATGTGTGACAGCCAGTTAGAATTAAAGATTGGTACTCCCCAAGGATCGGTCCTAAGTCCATTACTTTGTAACATTTTGTTACATGACCTAGACTGTTTTATAGATGGCTTTATGAAACAGGTTAATCTAGAAAGTCCCAACAAAGTCATTAGTCGCGAATACACTTCGACTAGAAGATATATCGGTACTCCTTGAGAGCCTGTTTGGAATATGATTAACGATCTTGCTCCTACTATGAGTGGGAAACCCATTCGAGGTTCTCTAAGGCAGATTTGTAAAGAGGACTCCGCGAGTCGAGGCGTGAAATACTACGCTGAGGGTGAAAACAGTAGAAGACTAGCGTATATTAGATATGCTGATGATTTTTTTGCTAGGCTACATTGGTACAAATACAGAAGCAGTTCTAATATTATGCGGAATCTCTAACTACATTGCCACCACAGGAATGGTTCTTAACATCGAGAAATCAGGGGTTAAGCACCATGAAAAGGGTGTACACTTCCTTGGATACAAAATAACAGGTAACTATGGCAAAAAGGTGTCGTGAACCAAGAATAAGAAACAACAGGTCGGTCGTGCTACTCTATGCTTCGAAGTTCCATTAATCAAGCTCTTCGAAAGATTTGTTGATCGTGGTTTCTTTATGAAATCGGGTAAAACCAGAACCAAAAGACTAGTTGGACGTCGGCAAGATAAATGACTATTCTTGGCTACAGATCGTGAAGTGATTCATCGCTTTAATAGCGTAATCAAAGGAGTAGAATATTATTATTCGTGTTCTACTTTCAAATCTGTACTAGACAGATTTTGAACAACCATGAAACAAAGTGCCGCGTTGACTATTGCTCATAGACACAAGAGACGTAGTGCTTCATGGACATATAAGAAATTTGGAAAAGATTTAACCATACCCGGAGAAAACGGGAAGAAGTCCGTATCATTACTTATGCCTAAAAGCGATGGTAAAATCAAATTTAGAGCCGGTGAATTGAAAGCGATGCTTGTTCAGATTACAGGTGTCCCTATCCCTGTTACTCTTACAGCTGTTGCTTCAGCCAGTGAGTTAGATTGTGCTGTCCCAAATTGTCCTAACAAGGCAAAACAATGGTATCATGTCAAACACCGTAAGAAGTACAAAGAAGCGGAACGGAAAAGGAAACTCTCAGCATATCTTGCTAAACAGATTCCTCTCTGTAACAAACACCATGAGTTGGTACATAAAGGTAAATATGACGGTCCATCTTTGCGAAAAATGGCTGGTTATACGCCATCAGACTTTGATGATCGTTAATGTAGTTTCACATGATGTGATGGAGCGCGTAGTGCCGGGGAAACCTTGCTCGCTACGTGCGGAAGGTAGCTTGATTCAATTACGTCATTCGAAACCTTATTTATCTATGGGTGCAGTATTTGCAGTATTTGCAGCTTTTTATTACTGAATAGAAAAAATGATTGGTTTACAATATAACAACTTATTGGCAAATGTTCATTTTTTTGTTTTTTTTATTGGTGTTAATTTAACTTTTATGCCTTTACATTTTTTAGGTTTAGCAGGAATGCCAAGGCGTATTGCTGATTTTCCTGATTTTTATACAGGATGGAACCAAGTCGCTAGTTTTGGTTCAAGTGTTTCTTTATTTGCTACTTTTATTTTTTTTTATGTAGTTTATGATATGTTAGTTTATGGTGCTAAAGGAAGAAAAGCTCCTTATGCTTTAAAAGTAATCACACAACTACAATTATGTTCTTTATTTTTAACATCCAAAATTAATTTAGATAATAAAAAATTTTCTTCAGTAACAATTAAAGGCTTATTTTTTGTTTATTTTACTGATGCTGCAAAAAATTGACAATTTGGTTTCCAAGATCCTGCTTCTTCGATTATGGAAGGTATTGTTGATTTACACCATGATATTATGTTTTTTATTGTTTGAATTGTAATAGCAGTTGTTTGAGTAATGTTTGATATTGTAAAAGGAACTAATTTTAATTCTATGTGATCTTTAATGTCTTTTGATGAACATTCTTCAGATACAACAAATAAAGTGATTGAAGGTAGTTCAAGTACTTATTTACCTACAAAAATTCAACATAATACTTTTGTTGAAATTGTTTGAACACTATTACCTTGTGTTGTTTTATTATTGATTGCTATTCCTTCCTTTTCATTATTATATGCTGTAGAAGATTTTACTACTATTGAAAGTAGTATTAAAATTATTGGTAATCAATGATATTGGACTTATGAATTTCCTGGTAACTCTTTTGAAAAATCTTTTGATAGTGTCATGATTCCTGAAATGGATTTAAAAGAAGCAAGCAATGGTTTAAGACTATTAGAGGTAGATAACCGATTATTATTACCTATTGAAAAACAAATTAGATTATTTATTACATCTACAGATGTTTTACATAGTTGAGCTGTTCCTTCTTTAGGTGTAAAAATGGATGCTTGTCCAGGTCGTTTAAATCAAGTTGCTTTATGAATTAATCGTAGAGGAACTTATTATGGACAATGTAGTGAAATTTGTGGTATTAATCATTCTTTCATGCCCATTGTTGTTCAATCTGTAGATGAAGTAGATTTTTTTCAATGATTTTTAGATAATAGTGATTTTTCAGAACCACTTGTTATTAAAAGTTAAGTTGTTAATTTTATATCATATGTATTTTTAAATTAAAGTGAGC
>Ga0075488_1007886_pt1 | contig 9652 bp, 4 predicted proteins | sample DEB08_RNA2_7_FD_73464 | JGI IMG/M metagenome (GOLD analysis project Ga0075488, IMG submission 73464) | Aqueous microbial communities from the Delaware River and Bay under freshwater to marine salinity gradient to study organic matter... | ecosystem: Environmental > Aquatic > Marine > Coastal...
TGTGAAAGGTAGGGTGCAATATTTTCGGGCAGTCCATGCTAAGACTGAGAAATGTTTAGCGACCTATCCAAGGTCGTTTTGGGTTACAACTCCTCTGGGAAGAAACGTAACCAACTTTTTACTGTTTATTTATTCTCGCAGAACGAGTGTTATAATTTTTTCTTTTACAATATTATTTATATCCCGCATCTTCGGCGGTTAAAAGTATGGATTATATATGGCCCGGAGCCGATAATACCAAGGGGTATTTTCGGCACCATCGGCAACTACCCTTTGCCAATAAGCGTCGAGAGTCATCGGATTATACGGGGCAATGAACAAGTTGTACCACTCCACTGTCATTAACGCATTAAGCGTTACAGCAGAAGCGGGAAAAGCTTGTAAATACCCTGTATTAAACACGACTTGACCTTGACTATTAAAGACAAAGATAGTTTTCCAATATTCGGGAACATCAAAGTTCCCCGGGTTGATGGCAAAAAACCGCTCCTGGAGCAGGTCACTCCAAAGGCCCTGAGCTGTAATAACTCGTTTTAATTCGGCTATAGTTGGATTACCAATAAAATTCGCGTTCCACCAATCTAGAGTAAAGGCTGTTGAAATAACATCCTCTGCATCTTCGATCGGTTGACGAAAATAATTTGCGGCAATCAAAAAGTCGAAAGTAACCTCTGTTGTTTCCCACTCCACCGGATCCTATCTGATCCGCGGCAGAAACCGTGGGGGGGGAGCCTGATACCCAATGAAGGAGAAGTCCTCACCTGTCGCTAATGAAAGTGCGACGGCGAATTGTTCTGCTCCATCACCGGATCGGCTCACCCTTGTTCGTAATTGAGGGAATCGGTAGTCACTAAATATCCCATCATCATCAATCACATCGTTCCCCGACCATTGAGTTCCGGTTAACCCTTCACTATTAAAAGCGAAGAAAAACCGGTTGGACGAGTAATACGGTACCTCTGCTGATAAGCAGCTATTGGTCCGTGACGACGTAATCGAATTGGCCCCATATGTGGGTCCAACTAAATTGGATTGGAAGGCATTGAAATCTGGCTTGACCTCGGTGGTCATAGCTCCAATACCCATATCCAATGTTGTCATTGATAAGGACTGTGAAACAGGTGATAGATAGTACCTCATTGAACCACGCATACCTATATAGGCATAGCGAAGATAGTCGAATAAAACGACTTCATTAGGTTCAAGTACTTCTGCTATTGGTGACTTGGCAAAGATGCCCCCGCGTGGGTATATAGCTGAGTTTAAAACTGCAACTGAATTACCTAACACGGGGACGTCATTTGGATACAAAATCGCTTGTGGACGTTTTAACAAAGTGCGGAAAGATCTAACGTTCTCTCCGAAAAACACTTTAAACAAATCCGAATCATTCGATTGGTCCATTAAATAATGACAATCCGTGGATGGATCATCTTGTGAAAATCCCTCGGTTACCTTAGCATCACCCTCTGCTTTAAAAACAGGGGGTTCACGCAATAAGGTGGGTGAGATATCAGGAGTTCGAGCTAATTCGCTAACGTTCATGTTACGTGGGTAAGCAACCTCAAGGTCCTCCATTGAGACAAATAAATTTATTTCAATTGGTGGAGCATCTGGGACTGCCGACGCAAGTTCATTCACTACACGAATCTCAAAGTATCCGTTACACGTATTGGCGTCAAGCGTCTGCATGATAGTAGTACCAGTTAGAGCGATGCCAGAAGGTGTGTATGGAACAATGTTGTCCTTGAACTGATTTTGAATGTCGTTTATTGCGCAGAACGGCCTGGGACTAGCCCAAGGAAATTCTACACACGCGCCATCTATCTCTTCCAAATCGAAAATCTCCACGAAGCGAGTACTATACTCGAGCTCGCCAGGAGAAGTCAATATTTCTTGAGTCCTGATATTGGGTTCATAAAATATTGCAATACGGCCCCGATGATATTGTGACGCCACCAACTGCATTCTAACTTTAAGCGTACCCCTCCAAGCCTGGAAGGGTGTGCAAGCGAACGCCATTGCGGTGGGTTGATATATCTGTTGATCGGTTGTAGTGTTGAGAGCAACACTGTGTAGCCATGGAGCAACGGCACAACGGAATAACGTAGCCTCCCCTGTAACAGGGCGGTTCTGTTCTGTCCACACTACCGACGTGAGAAATGATTCACGTCTTGCGATGCTTTGAATTGTCAATTCATCCTCAGGAGGCATATTACCGACCCTAGGGTCAATAGTAACCTCGTTCATAGGATCAACGGCTAATTTGTAACCGGTGAAGGCACCCACAGTAGAAGCGGTGTTGTGCATGGGTTCGGGGAAATACCTCATAGTATCTGCTGTCTGCATTGGCTTAGAAAAACCAAATATCTTAGCTATGCTAGATATGCTAGAAGCAGCTACTGAACCAGCTGTGGCAAATGGGCCAATAACTGGAACTTGAGATAAGGCACCAAAGCTGCTAGCAAAGGCTGAAGCGACACCACTAATGGTTGTCTTGCCTTCGGTAGCTTCTTTAAGCTCCTTTTTGTTCCCCGTACCCATCGATACGGATTTACCTTTCGTTTTCGTCACTTTACCCTGCGCTTGAAAAATAGCGGGAGGGGGATCAGTTGTCAATGCTGTATTGGTTGGGACGGCCAACTTAACGTTGTCCATCCAAGCAAAAACTGTAATATCCACTGACAAATTGGCTGTAGGCTCAGGTGTATTACCCTGGCGAAGCTCATTCATCAGCATCATAGTGACGGTCCCCATAGCTTGAAAATCGGCTAATTGAGAATAGGCATTAACGTCATCTTGACCTTCACGGTAAAGACGGCACCAATTCTTGGGGGAAATAAAAGGTAAGGACATCTCAACAGAGTGAGATGTTGATGGATCTAAATACTCGCATTGTAACTGTGACAAATAACAAAGAGTAGGGTTCGTACCATTTGGAACGGTCGAACCAGTACCAACATTGTTAATAGTTAACGATGCAAGACCCTCATTGTACGGGGAGTAAGGCGCATAGGCCGTTATCATCCGTCCATAGTAAAAGGGTGATCCGTTGATGACGAATTTAAGGTGTAAATTGCCGCGGAGAAAAGACCAATTGCGTAATTTGCGATTGACTGATTCGTTGGTAATGTAATCCACCCATGGATTAAATACAGTGGTATTAAAGCCAGTACTAGACCAGTTGTAGAAACCAATCTGAATAGGCCTTGAAAACCAATCGCCCAAAGGTACACTATCACTAGACGCAACATCAAAGGTTGGGTCGGTAACAGATGACCAATTGACGATATTTGAGGTAACTGCATCACTGAACGAGACATTTTGAGTGTCCTCAGTTGTCTGCTCGGATTTAGCTTCCTCCGTCATCTAAAAAATAAATAAAAATATACTCTAGCAGCAATAAAATAGCTGTGAGTATAAAAACTAATATAATTACAAGTGGTGTTATAGTTAATTCTTTCGTTAAAAACTTAAAATTCATAAACACTAATAAACAAAATTATATACAAAAATGGGTCCCAGCACTAACGATAGCACCGATCCATAATCTCCTCAAACGATTTAAACGAAGGGTAACCGACTCGGTCGATAACCCCAGCGTCTTCTAGAATCCCTAATAATTTGGGCATCTTCTCGTTAAAGACTTCTCGGCCATGCTGCGCAAGCTCGAAATTAATCGAATGCGCCGCCTCGAAGCATTGGACATCGGGTCCAATAGGAGATGTGTTGTTGAGCACCAGAGAACGCACCATTGAATCAAAAGCCAACGGAGCGCACCATACCTGGTACTCATCATCCCACCGCCATGTGCGGTGTAGGAACTCTTCACCATCGAAGGGGACAAAACGCTCGAAATCATCAGACTTCGAGACTGTGGTGGCGTGAATGCCAAAATAACCACAACCAAGGCAAAAATTTCTCTGATTAAACCAATCCGCTAGGGAACCAGCTTTAGAGTCATCACCATAGGTTATAAGTGCTACATTAGCATTAAACTTTAAATTGGGTTGAATTTTCACGCGGAGCTTATTCCAAACCATTCTGTAAATAATAGAAAGGCATAAAGAATTAAACTCAGCGGTACCAACCCGGCCACTAATAATAATGTTTGGCATTAGCAATATGTCGTTTTTCACCAGTACGAACGGATACAATCCATCCGTGAGGTAGCCTGTAATAATGGCTATCTCTATCGATGACCAACCACATTTAATCGCCATGCGAATTAATATAGTCATTGCCGCGTGCTTAACTAGCAAAGGCATGCGCGTGTCGAATCCAGAAATGTCAGTCCCGAAGGTCTTATGTAAAACTTCCTTATCTTCAAAAATTTCGCGCAGCTTCCCCCATTGAGGGGACATAGCATTAAGGCCAACAGCACATTCGAAGTGCTTACGGTCCTGCTTCATAATGTCTAGGAGAGGTAATAAAAACATCCTTCCAATAACAACATCTGAAATAGGAGTGGCGCAAAATACACGCGGTTGTTTAGTCTTGTAATCATCCCCACTAGGCTGGCGCACTCGCGCCTCAACCTTGAGGGATGCCTTAGATATAGGACAAACGGTTTTCCCGGAAGCGTAAGTGTTGATGTCCTCCATAACGGAGGATAAAATATCATCACTGAGCATCTTACCATCGGGGGCTTGTTCGGTGCAGTTCTCATACATATAGTCTGATTTCTTTCCCTTAAAGCCAAAACCCATCGAGGTTTTCGCGTTCATCGAACGGACTGTGTGAACCTGGTTATCTCCAGCGCATACGCTGTCGATATCCATAGGTCTAACATCCCAATCGACGTCTGCATTCTCGATGTTCTCCCAAAATTCCTCCATTGCGGAAGTAACAGCTTCATAATCGCAGTAATCGGAACTCTGAAAGGATTTACTAGCCCACTTATGGTAAGGTGAGTAGTAACCTAAATCTTCGGTGGCATCGGGAAACTCCTTAAATTCTGGAATCCCCCATTTGTAATTACCATCTGAGTTTTTGGTTTCTACACCAAAATTCTCTGCAAACTCTGCAGTTGGTAAATAATACATATTCGGCTTCGGACGTGTATAGGTTAAGTTTTTAACTGTACCTACATAATCAACAAAACCGGATTGCCAATTAAGAAAACTTTTGGAATCGGGTGTACCTAACACGGGTGGAGACCCTGAAATGTCAAAATATTTAATTTCACCTTCAGGCATCAGAGGAGCTAATTTCCTCTGTGGTTTGAGTTTATCAATACCATCCTGTACAACTTTCCTAGTAAAGGCAACCGCCATACAGCGATTATCTTGTGCTCCTGCACAATGAAAGCCATACAAGAATGTACCTGCTCCAATAGTGAAACAAATGGGTGCTCCACAGAGTCCAACTCTGTGGTCTGCATAGTCATAAAATAAAACTTGCTCCAACCTGGTGTTGAGAAAAGGCTCATCAGAACCAAATGTCACTGACACATTTCTCGGTAATTCATCATGAATGAACCCAGGTGACAACTGATTAAAGAACCAGCGATCTTTATGGTAATCTTTCGCCATCCACTTTAATAAGCTTTTGCATTGTAAAGACGGAACGTAAACTAATGCACGGTCACTTCCTAAATCAATGTAATGATTTGGACATATGTCCACGGTATGTGATCGGCACAGCTTCAGCTTATCTTCTGCTAGCATACTTAAGGTAATGGTTAATCGACCTTTGGGTCGCAAGTTGTGTAGATTAGTTAACAAAAATTCGGGAGCCACTGCAATTGCAACGAATTTGCTCTCCTCATTCTCAGTCGTAAGAAGACACTGGTAAGTTTGTCTAGCTAATACAGACTGCAAGTGTTCCGCGGGGTGCATATTGCTCTCCTCGATAACAGCTCGCATGCTGTGAGCTTCCTGCCAAACGTTTTTAGCGCTTGTAGCAGTAGGCTTCATGCGACGGGGGTTAACCCCCAACTTAGCTAAATCATCGCCAAATTTCTCATAACTTGTTAAATATTCATCCTTAGCGGGCCTAGAGCTCGCATTACCCTGGGGTGACCCAGAATAGGATTTGAACCAAGCAATGATAGACTTCGAAATGTAATAACCAGCTGAACAATTGATAATGGCAATTCCCACATCCGCAATAGTGAGGGTGTGGGTTAAACGCTGCATTGTAACCGAAGTACGGCCTGCTGCGTCAACCAATCTCTTATTCAGCTTTTCTACACTGATCTCTCCTACCCACATGTCGCAAATGCGATCCCATGTGTCATAGACGTTATTGACTAAACTAAGCCACATTTCGTCGTATCGGGAACGGAGAAATTTTTTTACAAGACCATATAATCATCCAGTACATAAGCCCGCTCAGGCCACTTTGTGACATAATCCACACAAGTGGCATAGCGAACGAAAATACTCCTAATGAGCAAGCACTGGCGAATAATCTACAAAATAATAAGAAAAATAACCTAAAACTAAACTCTATCGGTAAGTGAGGGACCTGAGTCTGTGACTCTGGTGAGAACTCTGGTGTGGTTTTGCAGGTCTCACAAATGGCCATCCACGAATCATGTTTACAGCGAGTATTCATAAGTTCAGAATAAGCTTTGCGGCGGCCTTTCTGTTTTTCCCGGAAGGTTTTAGCCTTACCGGTCAACCATTTAGACCACTCACTCGTGCTCATCCATTCACCATAAACTTTATCAGTGGGTTCACCTCTTTTATCAAAAACCATTACTGGCTTAGTAGTGTCAAAGGAGACCTCTCTTATCATATACACATCAAGGGATGAACTCTTAGTTGCTGCAATCTTTTCATGATCGGGACCTAATGTCCCGGCAGCTCGGAATTCTTCCTTACACATAATTTCCTGCCAAACTATACGGCGATAAACCGCAGCGGGAAACTTAGTTATATGTTGAACGTTTATATTGAAACTATTTGTATTCGCAGTGACAAAGTCATTACGATTTAGGGTACGACCCTTATCATCGACGTGGCTCTTCTCGACAACCTGAGGGTTGGAGTCGCCATAGTAGAGTAACATCCTAGTGGTGTTATCCTTAGCGTTAAGAGCGTCGTAAGTTTCTATACCCAGTTCTTCAATATGAATAATACGGGTACCGTTCGTGATGTGATCTTGGAAATGACTATCAGGGTTAACTACGGCTACGGCCGTGGCGTCATACTCTCGGTCGTAGGCTTTTTCTAACACTTGTTGAGTCATCTTCGCAAAGACAGACTTTCCGACGCCTGGCGCAGCAACAGTGACGACAATCATAGCTGGATCCTTGTCAGAGGCTAAATCCTCGACTAGGAGCTTTGTTTCCATGTCATCCAATATGGCTAATTTGCGTGCTATAAGAGTACGCACACCAGGATCGCAAGATTTGGTTGCCGCAACTATGCGGCGACCATCTCCAATAGTGTTTAGTAGTTGGGTACGGAACTCCTCCTTATTTAAAAAATTTTTATCGGTAGGTCCCGCGGTCAAAAAGTTTTGCATTTTATACAAAAAATCCGCTTGCTCGAGAAAGGTAGAAAACGGTGTGGAAGACCTAAATAAATTCAAATCTCCATTACCGGTAATAAAACCGACACCACTCTCTAAAATTTTCTTAAACGAGCGTATAACATCTACAACAAAATTAATCTTGTTGTCCTTAGCGGATCGTAAAAAATTCTGATCATATGCTCCAAATCTTTGGGCATGAAATTTTAAATTCATCTTGTTAAAGAACGGGATGAGCAAACAACCCGTGACAACGGCGCGTGTCCATTGGTACATCTGAGAACCTGCAAAGGAACCAGCTGTGTCCAACAGCCAATCTATGTCATCTGAAACTTTCTTAAATTTACTCTCTGGTTTCCATCCAGTAGGGACGGGTAACGCAGTAAGCAAAGATCGAAATTGTTCAATCAGAAGCTTATCTGATGTAGACGATGCGAATTGCATAACAGTCGTAATCATACTAGTAGTAGTAGACTGCATACATAAATTCAGCATAAAAGCAAAATAACGCTCAATATCCTTTAGCCTAATGCCAGGAAACGGCGCGTAAAGACCAATAAATTTATCTACCAAAAACGACTGTAGTGCGGTTTTGCAAGTCGTATATTTGCCAAAAATGTACTCAGTGTCCGGTTTAAAACTCGGAACTGCGTCTACTAACTCAATATCGTCACCTAATGTGGCGACACCTAGTGACGCCCGAATGGGCGTTGCAAAGGGTGGGTTTCGACGTCGGTAGAATCGTAAGAATAGACGGTCACATACTTCAATAAATATATTGTATACCCAATCATACTTAAGTGCCTCATAATGTTTATAATGGTCCTTCCAAAGGGCAATCAAAATTTGAGACAAATTCCACGTAATATGGACAATAATCCGAAGAGGAAAAGATTCCAATCTATAAACGAACCCATGCAAAAGCACGGGGGCCCATTTAGATGGACCTGGTATCTTCTTTTTACATTCTAAGGCCTCTAATAGGCCGAACAAAATTGGCATGTTCATGCAGTATTCTTTCCAGTACTCCTCTAAAATCGGAGCACAAATACCAGCATACAAAATTGTGGGCCCAAATTGGGTCACAAAAGGTAGTTCAGGACTTGAATACTTAATAAAAGCAGCAGTTAAAGCTTGAAAAGCGAAAAAACTAACGCATGTACACTGAGCAAATTGAAACCATGTAGAAACAAAATCGTATGGGATATCTAGCATCAGAATACACCATATGTTCAACATAATGGTCTTCAAAATGTGGTATACAAAACTTTGTACAGGTGGGCTCAAAAAATTTAATGAATTATTTATTGAGCTAAAATCAAAAAAGTTCATACACATAAGTGTAAAATTAAAACTAACAAATTTGTATACAGTTGCGACACTACCTAGTGTAGCTTCGCAAATCTCGGGAAGCTCTTTATAGTAACAGACTTTACGCCTCTTACTTTTGTGGCGAACTGTGCCGCAACAAACTATCCCAATATGGAATAGGGCTTCTAATAAAAAGTTGCTCTCCTCAACTGTAAATAACGAAGTCATCTCCGAAGAAATATCTTGGTCGTCAAGTAAAGAGTAAAAGACCGGTTCATAAGGATCCGGTTCTAACAACTTATAACTAACTAACTGAGCGTTTGCGACGGGCGCAACGCTAAAATTGTTTGTTGGCTCACAGGCACTGCCGGCGCTGTGAGGGTTTACTGCCGAAGCAGCGGGGGGTGCACTTTGTTTAGGAAGTATCAACAGAGGAATGTCCATCAGGGGTCTTAACCCTGAGCATCCCATAGAACGGGTATGGCAGCCCGAACGCCATTTGTCGTCTGTAACAGACTGGAGCTGTAGCTCTCCAATCAAGACGGCTCGGTACTATGTCCTGTCATCTCTTATCGGCGGTTAGAGACCAGTATATTAAATAGTACTTTTATTCACAACAGATCTTACACTATACTAACGTTAACTGTAAACCCAAGGCTTTACTCAAGGGACTAATAATAAGGTGCAACTTACAGTTGGTTGTAGCACGTCGTGTTTCAAATATGATGAATGAACCAAATTAAGGGTAGCAGTCAATTGCTTAGAGTCATGACTGTAAATGACTGTGGCCCACTAGTAATAATACTAATGGGGGATCGCTTTTTTGATGTAAGCGTAACATATGAAAAAATAAGCTAAT
>Ga0075488_1017634_pt1 | contig 9435 bp, 2 predicted proteins | sample DEB08_RNA2_7_FD_73464 | JGI IMG/M metagenome (GOLD analysis project Ga0075488, IMG submission 73464) | Aqueous microbial communities from the Delaware River and Bay under freshwater to marine salinity gradient to study organic matter... | ecosystem: Environmental > Aquatic > Marine > Coastal...
GTCCCCAGGAGGTTGTAGTTGTATTTGGAACAAGTTCGATTTTAGTAACGTGCATAGAGTCTAAATACGACTCTCCACGCAAACGAATAAAACTTCAATACATTGCAATTATTATATCTGTTCCTGTTCCCGGAACTGAATAATTGGATCACATCTAACACCATTTACTGGAGGTCTCTATATCTTCTCCAGAATATCATACAGTATCAATTCAGAGTACTGATTATTATGATTTCGATCTGATCTACATTTTAAGTTAGCTACCATCATACAATCAAAATTCATCATTATATGATTGTTGAGTAGTCCACTTTCTAATATATTGAACGCACCACGCGATCTCGTGGCACATAATAGCTGCTCATAGCAGCCTTTCTTTTGTTACAACATGACTTAACCCCATTTATGCAGTATCCATTCGCTTAAAACTTCGTGAACAAAGTATCGATTCACGTAAGTATAGAATGTTGCCTAGCTGTACGATGGACTCTTTAAGTAAATGAGTTTCATTAATCTAACGCACTAGAAGTTATTGTCAATACTGTTTATTATACATTTGGTTTCAGTAACCGTACACCGCGGTTATAGGGTATGTTGCCTTGCCCGTCATTCCCCATCTAAGTATATGAACATGAGTTATTATCTCTGTCATCTGATCAACTGTTGTTAGTATAATTGTTTAGAGAAATCTTCCAATGATACCCCCCCTAGCCTGTTTCACTATGAATAATCTTCAAACTAGCGGAAACAATGACAACAGCAACAACCAGGCTTCCGGTACTTCCGGTCACTTGAGTTACGACTCTTGTGTAAAATTTCAAAGACGAGTAATCGCCAAAAAGATTGCTCTTCTTAAGGAAGCTCGCGTCTCGCCCATGATGAGACCGCAAGCTGTCTCCTTCCCTGTCAACTTAGTTGCATTCTTCGAAGGTCACTTACGCAATAAACTTTCGGATGTAGCTATGTCTAAACTAGAAGGACTTCTTGCTCTCTATCTCGCGCTATCTGACGTCCAGTCTTCGACTGGCTTTCTTGCTGTGCTTACGCTTTATGCTAAGACACACAACCATGCTTCTCTTGTCTCTCAGATGAAGGGAATCGTTGATTCGCTCTTCGATATGTCCCCTCAATCTTCAGACCGTCCCGCATGGCTCGATGCTATGACCAACTCTCTTACTGACTGGAAACTACTCGTATCTAATCCAGCTTTCAAGAAGGTCTCACGCGTCATTTCTCTCCTTGTCACTCTCGGTTGTGTTGAATCTCAATCTATCAACCTCGGAGGACTAGAACTTTTTTCCATTAAGGCTCAAGAGCGTCAAGTCAACGCTATTGACCTTGCTGATGCTGTCGTTGAGACTGTCGTCTTCTTCGCTGAAGGCGCATATCAATGCTTCGTCAAAGGATCTCTTAAGCCCCTTCTTTTCTCCAAATCTGAGATTTGTGAGATTGAGGAGCTTTATCTTGAGAAACTTAACCAATGGGAACACGTTCGAAACGGAAATCTCAAGAAGTTCTGTGGTAAAGATGAATCTGAGTTCGATCTCGAACTGGGCGAACTCGTCCAGAAACTTAAGGTTCTCTATCAGACACTTCCTTCCGGAGCTGAAAAGAAAATTGTTCAGCTCAAGTGGGAAAAATTGTCAGCGGTTGAAACCGAATTCACCGCTTCCCGCGTCAGAGGTGGACTTCGTAAGGTCCCCTTCTGTGTCAAGGTTTATGGAAAATCCTCTGTTGGAAAGTCTTCCTTCACTGATTATACCATGACTGCCGTTCTCCGCGCCGGCGGTTTTCCGTGCGATGATGACCACATCTGCACTTTGAACCCTGATGACAAACACATGTCCAACTATCGTTCCTACATCACCGGAATCAAGATCGACGACTATGGAAATACCAAGTTGGATTATGTTGAGGTCTCGCCCACTGATTGGCTTATTAAGATTGTGAATAACATTCGAACATATGCCGTCATGGCTGATCTTGCCAACAAGGGTAAAGTTACCATTGAGCCTGCTTGCCTCACAATCACTACTAATGTTGAGGACTTGCATGCTGGAAAACTCTCGTATGAGTCGGTATCTATTGCCCGTCGTGCCCATGTGCACGTTGACCTAAAAGTCAAGCCCGAGTTTTGCAAGGTTGACGAGTTCGGTACTCGCACCCACATGCTCGACTCTCGGAAGGTCTTCAACAAGTATGGAGATTCCGATCAAATCCAAGACCTGTGGAATATCACTATCCGTGCTGTGGTCATCGACCCTGACACTAACACTTTCCACTTTGAGAACGTCCCTGAACTCGTCGATGTAGACATTCACACGTATCTTAATTACCTCATCAAGGGTGCCAAGAGGCACTTCGAGGAACAAGAGGTTTTGGTCAACAAATGCTCTAGTATGAGCGAGCGTTTGCCCTGGTGCGAACGCTGCAAGACTTTCACCGAGTATTGCGAATGTTGCCCCGAAGAAGAGGATCATGATCCTCAATTCGGAGAGCGCCTTGCAACAGCCATGACATCCTATGGCAGCCAATGGAAGTACGGTTTTCACAAACGCCGTCTAACCGTTGAAACTAAGGTAGAAGATCTTTCCATCACCGCCCTTCACACGGCTGTGCGCTGGTTTGAGAATTCTCCTTATGCTGTTTGGACTAATTGGATTCCCGAGTCGATGATGGACAATGACTACGTCAAGTCCTTCATCATGTACATCGATTCGGATCTAGTTGCGGCCGAAATCAGAACTTATGTTATCTCAATGGTTCTTGCTTATGCATGCTTCGTCATGTCCTTTGCCTATATGAATTTTAAGCTAGGACTTTTCGTTGCTATTGCACTTGGTCTCTACATGCTGTCGGCTTATGCCGCAGTTGTTGAAGCCAAGAAAGAAGCTTACATGAACCACCTCCGCGACCAGCGTGGAGTGTTGGGAAAAGCATTTGAAGATGTCCGCGACAACCATGTCAAGTATGCATGTGGATTGTTCGCTGGGCTCTCGGTTCTGTATGGAGTTTGCCAACTCGTGAAAGCACTTCGCAGTAATCTTACTGCTCAGGGGGTCTTGCGCCCCCGTAGTGTGGCTGACATCCAAGAGCGTGACACCCAAGTTAACGTTTGGAAAAAGGATGATGAAAAGCCGCATGTTCCGAGTGTCTCGGGCGCCACAGCTGGTGCTAAGGACGCTCTTGCTGTAGCCGAAAAGGCTGTGTGGACTATTGAGTATGAACTCGAAGACCGCACTCGTTTTTCCAACTGTTTTGCCTATAAATCTGGGGTCATCCTTGTCCCCTACCATTCCCTTCCCAAGACAGTTGTGAAAGCAACCGCCATTTTTGGTTATCGTAAAATTCCTTTTATTCTCAATCCGGAGCTCGTTGAACCTTTCGCACAGGATCTCGTTGCGGTCTATGTACCTAACACGGGTCCTTTGAAGGACATGAGCTCTTGGTTCGCCAACGATTATTTGCGCAAGCCCACTATCGCTACTATCCTGTTTAACAACGATGGAAAGAAGCGTGATCGCACTATGTGGCAATTTGTGCATGGAGCCTCTAACGGGGCTGCCACTTTCAATGGCTCGTATTACGAACTCGTCAAGACAACAACATTTGGCGGTTTGTGCATGGCTCCCCTTATCAGCGAGGGTAAAGATTGCCATGTTCTCGGTTTCCATTTAGGTGGAATCGAGGGTACTAAGAAGGGAGTTGGAATTGCTGTAACTAAGGGGATGATTGATCAGGCCGTCGCACGCCTTCACAAGCGCAGTGCTTCGTTCATCCCCGCCCCGCAGGCTCGTGAGATTGATGAGAATGTGAATGGACTTCAAGTGGCCCTGTCTCCGGACATCCACTACAAGAGTCCTCTTCGCTACATTGACTCCGATTGCCAAGTCGAGGTGTACGGATCTGTCTCCGGACGATCTACGTACAAGTCTGAGGTGATTCAAACACCAATCTCTGACACTGTCGAACGTGTATGTGGAGTGGCCAATAAACATGGTCCTCCTCGTTTCGTCGAAAAAGTGACAAGAGAAGACGGTTCTATTTCTAATCAGTCTTGGAAACCGTGGTATGCTTCCCTAGATGTTAGCAGCCACCCGTCTATTGGGTTTGACCCCGCTTCGGTTGATCGGGCTCGTGAGGACTGGCTCTCTGGTATGAGGGAAGTCTTCGATGCTCAATCTGAACTATGGAAAATGGACATTCGCCCCTTGAGTGATCTTGAGGTGGTGTCGGGCATTGACGGTAAGAAATTTATCGATGCAATGCCGGCCGGTACTTCCATGGGATACCCTATCAAGGGTCCCAAGCGCAATCATCTGATTGACCTTGAACCTACTGAGGACCATGCTTGTCCTCGTGAGTTCACACCTGAAATCCAGGAATTGATTTCGGCTTTCTATGCACACTGTGATGCTAATGAGATGCCCAATCAACCCTTCAACGCGTCCTTGAAGGATGAACCGACCGAACGAACTAAGGAGAAGGTCCGCGTGTTCCAGGCTGCCCCTGTGCCGCTTCAACATGGTATTCGCAAATACTTCCTTCCGATTGGTCGCTTCATTTCCTCTAATCCTCTTGTAGCTGAATGTGCTGTTGGTATCAACGCACATGGCCCAGAGTGGGATGAACTTTCCCGCTTCATGGCTCACTTCGGTGAAGACAGGATAATTGCTGGAGACTACTCTAAGTATGATCTTCGCATGCCTGCTCAGCTTACAATTTCGGCTTTCTCGGCCATGATTGAAATCGCCAAATGGTCCGGGAATTATACCGAGCGAGACATCAAGCGCATGCAAGTCATTGCGTTTGAGGTTTGCCATCCTCTTATTGCCTACAACGGTGATATGATGCGCTTTCTCGGTACCAATCCCTCTGGTCAGAATATGACTGTCTACTTGAATAGTGTGGTGAATAGCTTCTTGCATCGCCTCGCTTTCTTTGACTGTTATTCTCAGGAGGAGCTCCGTTCTATCGGTTCGGAATTGGGCCTGTCGGGCCCTGCCAAGTTTCGTGATCTTGTTACTCTTGCTACCTACGGCGATGATGCCAAGGGATCTGTCCGCAAGGGATATGATAAGTTCAACCACGTTTCTATGGCTAACTTCCTTGAGAAGAATGACATGAAATTCACTATGCCTGACAAAAAGTCGGAACCCGTTCCATTTATGTCTCGCTACAGAGCTGATTTCTTGAAACGCAAGGATCGCTTTGAGCAAAAGCTTGGTGTCTATGTTGGAGTGCTGGAAGAGTCCAGTATCTTCAAATCTCTGCATTCTATTTTGAGGTCGAAGACAAACACTCCTGAAGAGGTTTGCACTATGAACATTGAAGGCGCTATGCGCGAATGGTTCTTCCACGGTGAGGAGACTTATGAACTCCGCCGTGAGCAAATGAAGACCATCGCTGTTGAGCACAACCTACCTGTTCGCGACCTCGAACTTAGCTTTGACGACCGTGTTGAAGCTTGGAAAGACAAGTATGTTCCGCAATCTGGCGAGAAGCTGGAATCGCGATCGACTGAGTCTCTAATTGCTAATGCCACTCGTGTATCAAACAAACTGTCTAAGCGTGTCGGACTACACGACTGCAATGGATGGATTGTCGAGATGGCTCGCATGTCTACAGAACTCAATGAACGCCTTGTCGTTCCAACAGGTCCATCACAACCTGTCGTCTATGATGCTGAAGATGAAATTAGTGAACTCACTCGTGCTACGCCCGTTACGACTGAAGACGAACTACAAGATCAAGTTGTTAAGTTCATCGGAAAGCCGTTAGCGCGCGAGTACACTGTCTTTGCTGACTGTATCGGTAAAGGCGACCTCTTGTATCGTGACAAAAATACATACTTAGTCATTGAAACCAAGAGAATCGTCGGCCGTGAGGACCAGATGGATAAGGTGAGGATGCAGGCCAGGAAGTATGCTTCCAGTTTGCATAAGCTGCAGCCAAATGGGACTGTATATGCGTTGACCTACACTGAGTTGGGCTTCTCCTTCGTAAAGAAATACGGAGTTGCACCGATTCCAGCAAAATGGAAATCGTTAAAAGCAGTTCTTGGCATGTAAGCTAAGTACGGCTCCGGGCAAGCTTATAATACTGCGTCCATCTAGGATTTGAAGATCTGAACCGTGTGAGCAGCGGTTACTGCTTGATTCTAGATTATTATCCTCGCTCAGAGGTGGCGGAGAAACCATAATTTTCTCCAAGCCGTGTTGTGTCTTTCATGGGTTAGAAGGCACGATATTAAGGTAACATGACCTGCTATTTTTCAAAGGAGCCAAGCCGGAAGCTCGAAGTCAATTTTCCGGCCCTCAAGTTGTAACCGACAACAGCAATCGGCTAGGGATTGTATCCCGAAAACTGAGTCGTATCAGAATCTTAAAGCGATTCCCACGACCTTTTGGTGCCCAACGACAGGCATCAAGCTTAACGCCTTTCCGGAGGTATTGGCGCCAATTCCCGAAGTGGAAAAAGAAATTTACCACTACGTGCCTCAATCGGGTGAGGAGCATCAGATCGGCGTGTCAGTGTCCGAGGGAACGCCTATGGCGACCCATGAGATTACTGGTTTTTCCGATCAGGATGCTGGGTGGACTGCTAAAGTTGGTAGTGCCTACGACTCAACTATGGATCTTGCTTCAAATACTGATAGCACTCTCGGTGACTTTCTATCTCGTCCCATTCGTGCAGCAGATTATAGTTGGGTAGTTGGACAACCTCTCTTTCAGCAATTCAACCCATGGAGTACTTTCATTACCAACCCGAGAGTAGCGGAAAAGCTCGCGAACTATGAGCTGCTTCGTTGCAAGATGAACATGAAAATTGTTATCTCGGGCACTGGTTTCCACTATGGACGTGCTCTCGTTTCGTACAATCCGCTTGAGGGATATGATGATATCACCGTAGAGCGCGATTTCTTTGACATCGATTTAGTGCAGGCAAGTCAGAAGCCGCACTTTTTCCTTAATCCCACCAATAATGAGGGTGGTGAGATGGAGATGCCATTCTTCTTCCTACAGAACTACATGTCCCTGTCAAAAGGTGACTATAATGATATGGGAGAAGTTAGCATTAAGGGATTCGATATACTCAAACATGCAAACGGAGGTGACGACCCTGTCACCATTACAGTGTACTTATGGGCCAGCGACGTCGTTCTTACGATGCCCACTAGTATTACTGGGACTTCTACTTTCACTCCTCAGGCTGGTAGTCGTCCGAATAACAAAAATAGGACTCAGACAAAGAAGAAACCGCAGAAAACAATGAATAGCGGTGACGAGTACGGGCAAGGTATCATATCCAAACCCGCGTCTGCAATAGCGAAAGCTGCAGGCATGCTTGCTGAGATCCCTATGATCGCACCATATGCTCGTGCGACAGAGATGGTGGCAGAGAAGGTTGGCATGGTAGCTAACCTCTTTGGATACTCTAGACCACCTGTAGTGAGCGACATTCTCCTACAGAAACCGTCTCCCACGGGCAACCTGGCCAACACCGACGCAGCAGATGCTGTAAACCGTCTTACTCTTGATTCGAAGCAGGAGCTAACTATAGACAGTCGAACAGTCGGACTAGATGGCCAGGACCAAATGGACTTGTTGGGATTTGGGAAGCGTGAGTCATACCTCGGAAACTTCGAGATGAAGACCACAGACGCTCCCGATACCATTCTCTGGAACTCCTATGTCACGCCAGTACTGTATAGGCAGGGCACTACGGGAGTACCCGGAACTGAATTGCACCTTACCCCTATGGCGCTAATCAGTCAATATTTCTCCAGCTGGCAAGGATCTATCAAGTTCCGATTCCAGGTGGTGAAGTCCAATTTTCACAAGGGGCGTATTCTATTGCGCTGGGACCCTAGGTCCCATGATTCTAATGTCAGCTATAACACTGTTTATTCAAGAGTAGTTGACATCGCGCAGGAAGACGACTTCGAAATTGTCATTGGTTGGGGTCAAAATAGACCCTTCCTCGGTTGTCCGCAAGTAAGTGAGAACACCGATCCGTACTTCGGGACCACGCGACTACCAACTGATAGCTCCAATAATATGAACGGAGTACTAGAGTTGAATGTCGTTAATAGTCTCGTTAGTCCTTCGGCTGACTCCGATATTCGGATTAACGTCTTCGTGTCTGCATGTGATGACATGAAGTGGGGAGCCCCCGGCCCTGATAAGCTAAGAAACCTTCACCTTTTCCCTCTCCCGGGACCAGCAGCGCAATCACTAGCTGCGCCGGCCCGCAAAGATGAGGATGGAAGGGCTGTGGACAAATATGTTCCACAGTCTGGTATGATGGCTGCAGATGTTTCAGGTACAACATCATCAGATACTGACAGACCAGTAGATGTTCCATCGATCCAAGATGTGTCATCAACACTGGGTGAGGACGACCATCAGATGGAAGTCTTCTTTGGTGAGGCACCGACATCATGGAGAGAAATTCTTCGTCGATATGTCTACACCCGTACCTGGGTCGCGCCAGCGGTTGCTAACAACCAATTGGCCGTCAATAACCTACGCATTAAGGGTTTACCCTATGCAACCGGCTGGGATCCGGATGGAATTGATACTGCGTCCGATGATGTCACACCGTTGACTGTCGGACAGACCCATATCCTGACTTTGCTAGCCCCGTGTTATGCGGGATGGCGAGGAGGGCTTCGTAAGAAGTTTCTCTTCCAGAACAATACTACCAACCCAACAGTTCAGCGTTACGGATTCCTGGGCAGTAATGGGTGGCAACAGTCAATCGAGAGCACTAATGGCTTGAGCTCGGACTTTGAGAAGTTCTTGAGCGTTCGCAATGGTCGCTTTACGAACGCTGGAGCAGCGGCTACCAACCTCGGAATTAATAATACAATCGAGACGGAGCTGCCGTTCTATAATGCTGTTCGCTTTCAATCCGCACGCCAACCAAATGCAAGCTTTAACAATGGCTCGCATTCTCTGCAGGTCCAGACTATCTCAGTTCAGACCGACGTAGGCGAGAGTTTTGGTTCCGCTTTCCAAGATTGGACGGCGGTTGGAGAAGATTTCACTCTTTTCTTCTTCACAGGCGTACCGATTATCTACAGATATGAGGTGAATGAAAATACAGGTCCTCCTACATAGGCGCCTTGTATTTCTACGTCACTGGTTTTCGGGGGGTTCCCCATATAATGAACCCCTCACCAGTCCCTAGGGTGGCCCTAGGGAGCGGCTTGTTTTAATAATAGGTCGTTGCCAGGAGCTTTCGAGCTCAGCAGATTATGCAAAATTATACCATAAAGGTTTTGTCTGCTGAGCTTGGAGCTCGGCAGTACTTTTTCCCTGATGGTCACAATTTTCATGACTTGCACTGGCATATTTTAGGCAACAGAGCCACCGGAGAGATGCATACTCTTCGTTGTGGTTCTGTCTATCATAGTCAGGCCACTTACGC
>Ga0075488_1029399_pt1 | contig 9152 bp, 3 predicted proteins | sample DEB08_RNA2_7_FD_73464 | JGI IMG/M metagenome (GOLD analysis project Ga0075488, IMG submission 73464) | Aqueous microbial communities from the Delaware River and Bay under freshwater to marine salinity gradient to study organic matter... | ecosystem: Environmental > Aquatic > Marine > Coastal...
AAAAGTGACTATATATACAGGCGAGAACGTCTGACTCTTAAAGGTGTAACCTGGCTAAAAGGCCTCGAGAATACTCTCGAGGTAAAATACCAGACTGCTCCTTATGAAAGAGCGAGAATATTCTCACGGTGCGCTAGCACCGCACTTGGGGGTCACTCCCAAGATTAACTGATCACCCATGTTTCCATGGTTGCGAACAGTTTTTTCGAATCCTAAAATTGAGATCACACGATTGGATTCTTACGCAGAATCGTGTGAAATATATATGAATTATATAAAGTTAACAAACAAATAAAATTTATGAAGTCTCATCCAATTGGTAACTATAATAAATAGGGACGCCTGTGAAAAAGAACAACGAAAAATCTTCTGCCACTGCATCATATTGTTGAATGTGTTGGCTAATTTTATTTGACCCATCGTTAAAGTCAGCTATATATACCGAATGAGAGTTACATTGCATGGTTTGGGCTGATATGTCCCTCGCTGCTGCAAAACGCTCAGGCTTATAAAACGGAAGTTCAACTTCAATGGTATCATTTACACCCAGATTAGTAGCCACAGCACCTCTTGCAGAAGCTTTGGCCCACCTCGAAGACAAAAACTTCGTAATCACACCTCGAGGCGTTGAATATGTTAGACTACTTTTGGTGTAATACCCATTATTATTCTCATCTTTATTTCCTCTAGTTACAACTGGGGCCCATTTCGCCCTCCTGGTGGCAAAATAATACTTCTTACGCACACCACCGCGATATCCAGCATACGCTGGTAAGAACCACGAATGGAAAGCAGTTGGTCCCACAGTCAGCTGTGTGGTACCATCTGAAGCAATATCTACTCCATTTTTATCATAACCAGTGTGATAAGGTAAATCCTTGTTTATCAACTCAGCAATTTGAACAGAATTGTTCTCGGGCGAATCGGCTGGAGTCCACCAACGCGTAAAAACATATCTTTTACACAATTCTCTGATAGAACTTGGTGGGTCGCCATAATAAACTAAATATGTGGAATCCTCCTGAATCGCTTTTTTAGCTATTGGCATAATTTCAGAGGGACCAGTTGGCTTATCAGACATAGTTGTATCTCCAGTTTCCACATTAGGAACACTACTTTGTGAGGTCAAAACCTCAAGTTGCGGCTCCGGGCGTAACGCCGGCTTTGTTCCTGCAAACGGATCACCAGGTGGTTCCTTAAACAAATGCAAACCAGCCATTTTCTCATTGGTTGGGGATGCTAACTTGAAATCATCACAAGCTGAAACAAACACATTAATCCTAATAGGAGCGTCAATACCAGGACTTGTCAGATCATTTAAGACCGTAATATCCAAGATTCCATTTTGAATATCAGTGTCATTTTCAAGACGAACCGCATCGGAGAAATTTGTCGCATATGGCAAGGGTTCCCCGGTTTTCACCCAAGGGTATGCTTGACCCCAGCCAACCACAATTTCAAAATCATCTGTCTCAGCAATATCAATCACCCTAGAATAATTGGTATTGTAACTAATTTCTGAAGTCAGAGAGCTAGGATCCCACCTAGCCAAAAGTCGCCCTTTGTGAAAATCACTTTTCACTACTTGGAATCTAAATTTGATGGATCCTTGCCACCTATCAAAAGCTGTCGCCATATGCGATAAAGGCGTCATGTGAATTTCTTCATCAAGCAAAGTATCATAAAGTTGTGGAGTAACACGAGAATTCCACAACATGGTATCTGCGCTAGTATTAGGATTCCACGCAAATGAAGTCAAGAAAGACTCTCGCTTACAATAATCAAGAATCCCCATCTCATCAGAACCGTCTAAACCAACAGTTCTAGAATCAACTGTCAACTCGGCTTTGCTATCAAGCGTGAGCTTTACAGCAGCATCCGCCGCATCGACATTACAGAGATTCCCAGCAGGCTGCGGTTTAGTTATTAACGTGTCAGTAATGATGTTTGGCCTTGAATACCCGAACAATTGTGCTATACGACCTACTGCACTGGCTCCAATTTGTGTAGCTGTCATATAAGGTCCAATAATAGGTAAACGAGATAAAGCTCCAGCTGACTTAGCAATAGCGGCAGCAGGCTTGGATACGATACCACTACCGTACTCATCTCCCGAATTGATAACATTGCTACGACCACTCTGTGAAACAAGAGGAGGATCGTAGGAAGTGGGAACCGTAAGCACAACATCTTCAGCCCAAATGTAAGTAGTAACGGTTACGGGATCGTTGCCTCCATTCGCATGAAGCAAATTACCAAAAGAAGTCATAGTGATTTCTCCCATCTCTCTCCAATCAGCTTCAGGGATACTAAAATAATTTTTTGGATAGAAAAATGGTAAAGACAATTCACCCCCAGTATTCTTTGTAGGATTCAAAAAGATGTGAGGTTTCTGCGAAGCAGCAATCAAATCTTGATCGAAATGGTCTCTATCAATAGTAACCTGATCATCTAGAATATAAGGATTGTAAGCCACTAATGCACGACCATAATGAAATTTGGTACCAGATATGACCATCTTCACGTGTAACTTCATCCTCAAAAGTTGAAAATTTTTGATTTTATCGCGAACATATGGATTCTCACAAAAGGCAGTCCAAGGGTTAAACTTATAAAAAAGTGATTGCCCCACTATCCATGTCTGGGCTGATTGACGAATAGGTCGCTTGAGAAAATTTCCCAAATCACTATCAGAATTGTTGGCAAGATCCATAGTAGGGTCATAATATCCAACTTTCTCTGTCACCCAACCTGCATCTTGATCTGCGAAGGAAGTGATCTGTTCCTTAGACATGGGGGCCATCTCAGACTCCTGAACTCCTGGTGGGGGTTGATCATCTGAAACTTGACCCGATTGAGACGTATAAATCATGCTTTCAAGTTGAGATACTCGGCGCATCAACTGATACACATGCCGGTACTTCTTCGTCAGTTTTAATCTTAAGTCTCTATTGCGCTCAAGAAGGCGCATAACAATCTCTGATTCGGTATAAACTTCGACATTGCTATGGTTCTGCGTAACAGAACCAGGGTTGAGGTTTTCTGAGAGGTCCTCACCCTCTATAATTGTTTGTAAATTAGTAATGTATTTTATGAATTATTATGTGCGGTACATCAATCGACAACATAAAAGTGCTATTTTGTTGGGCGTCACCCCATTGCTAAATAACAATATACAAGACTACATGTATAGCTGTCCATGGTGTATAGGTAATGCAGAACCTACAAGCACCATGCGTTAATCAAATACATGCAACTATTTTTAGCTTATCCAACGCATAGTTGCGGTGGCCGCCGGTACAAGGGCCCAGCGAAGGGCCAAAAGAAGTCCAACTAAAGTTGGAACTTCTTGCGATACCATGCGACACGCTCGTCATAAGTCATAATTGGTCCCACGTAGCCCAGAATCCCGGTCTTACGTGCAACTTCTTCGAGTTGATTGACGCGCATGTCGTATATATCTTTGCCGCACTCAAAATATTTGAGTGCTACATTTTGAATAGCTTCAGCGCTAGACTGCTTCATGTTGAGAGTCTCGGACTTGAGATGAGTGTGCAACATTTTGGCAATAGAATCTTCCTCCACAGGCGACCTGTATAATTGGAATTCTTCATCAAATCTAGCAAAGTGCTTAAGAAAGGAAGCTTCATCTAAAGTGATGAAGGGCACTGATTCAGCTTCTTTATCGGCCATTGTATAAGTAATGCCGACCTCCGAAAATTTTTCTGCAATCGCAGTATGATTAAAAGCATCAAACGATTTAGCGACTGTAAAAATATTGTCATCTCCATAGGTCATTAGTGAGCACGCCTCCTTAAAAGGAGGAACGCGCCACCACCTCTTATCCCGTGCTATGGCGTAATAGACGTAACGCATATACAAAGAATTGACCATGCTGTTAACAACAACTGTCATAGGGTGTCCAGAAGGGTTGGAACCCATAAATTGAAGAATAGTCCCAAAATAATCATAAGTGGGATACGATATTTCAGTGGCAATCCCTCTCATAATAATGAGATCGTCTACGTCATAGTTTCCACTTCTCTCCGCAAGACTTAATAAAATCTTAAACGCTGCAAGCATAAATTGGGGACTCATGCGCCCGTCGAACTTGGCATAATCGCCAGCGACTGCGCGATCCCAACCATTTCTACCTATGTGCTCGTAGAGCTCTGTCCATTCAGGAGATTGAACAACCACTCCAACTGCACATTCAGTGGGAATTCTGTTGCGCTGTACCAATGCAGCAAGAGACAGAAAATATTTACGGACTAAGAATGTAAAAGGGAAATTTGCAGCAGCAAAAACTCTAACCTTATCCTTAGTCATTTTTGTAGGCTCATCCTTCAATGAAGCTTTAAAAATGGCATTAACAGATTCTCCTGCAAGGAGACACTTTTCCATTTTTGCAACTTCGTTCAAAATCATGGGATCGACATCTCGGGGACAAGATATCCCTTCAACATCACGTTCCGATTTTACGACATATTGTGTCTTCGGGCCCTTTCCTGGGAAACCCACAGAAGTGGCAAAATTCATAGCATTGAATCCCAAAGCACCGTCATACCCAGCTAAATTGACATCATCAGAAATCTTCCCGACCTGTACAAGCTCACTTTTGGGTATGGCTTCTAATTGAAGCGAATAATCCACAGCTGACTTTTGTAGCAACTGAGAATCGAACTTGGTAGCAGTGTCAACTTTACCATCCAAATCCACTCTCTTGTGTTTGATGTTGCCCATATTTGGGGGCTTATCATGTATTTTCTCAATTCCCATAATTTCAGAGACATTTTTGGAAATAAGAGAAGTGACCACCCCACTCGAACGCTTTGTAGCGGTCACGAGAGAGTGGCCTCCATGGATACGAACTTTTGCATCACACTCCAATTCATTGGTCGGACACTTTTCGTGCGGCGCGCGCAAAGGTCCAAACTCAATACCCATGCTTTTGGTCTCCAAGGGAACTGCGGAATGTGACACCAAAATCCCAGGACTTTTATCTAATTCAGAGATAGTGTCCAAAATTTGCTTGCGAGTCACGACTCCAGCTGCTCCAGTATGTCCAATTCCACCAAGATGGTGCCCTGCAATAAAAGGTTGCCCTTTCACATTACCAATCAAGGCAGACATACACATTCCTCCTTCTGTCTCAACAGGGAATCTGTATCTCAAGCCATTGAACATACCACCTTCAGTTGTAATTACAGTCCTGCGTGTTGCTGTCATGTTGGGATATTGTTCTATTCTTCCCTTATTGTTAAAAAGAGTAAAGCACTCAAGCTTCTTTCCTTCATCAATGTCTTTGGGATAATAATCAATAATGTCCCTGTGTAATCCAGCGCCAGGACAATACCAAACAGCAAGATCCGTACCCGGGATCCGCTTTGCAACGTTGCTATCCAATGGCATATTCTTAAACATGTGGCCACCCAATTTAGTAAGGGTGACATACTGTGTTTTAGAAGTAACCATATGATTTGGTAACAATAATACGTTGCTCCTCAATGGCACGACATTACAAAATCGCCCATTCTCTTTCTGAACTATCATCAACTTATTACCAATTAATTTTGTCAAATTCTCGGTAGTTATCGTTCGTGATTTTTCAGATATGCCCGCATCACCAAACCTATATTGGCGTTCACGGGCAAAAGTATCCCAATGTTCTGTCATCTGCTGCCATGGTTTCATATTCTTAATAATGCTAACCGGTTTGGAAGCTTGACTTGTCGGGATCTTGACTGGATTCTGATTTGAGTTCCACCACTTTCTGGCTTGGGCAACAAAAAGTTTCCACAAGCCTAATGATACCAACAGCAATACAATCTTCACTTTCTTCCTCCGACATAATCTTTTAAGATATTGCGAAGGTCGGGGAAGATTGACAAGTTTGGCAATTTCTACCTCCCGCACAGCATAATACCGGTCAGAGAGATAGCGCCCATAACATATTGCTGTAAGAACAAACCAAGAACACCAGACATTGTATGAAACTACGCAAAGTGTGACACCCAAGAAAGTAAGATAATTAGGAAGAGTATCCCTAAGAATTTTCTTGAGCTTATTTCGCATAAGAAATGCAATTATCGCCGGTCCGCATTGAGACAAAATCAATGCTTGCATGCAATCATTCGCCCATTCAACGAACTCTAATTCCATTTCTGAAAGAAAATTAACGACTTGATCATACGCTTCAAAGCCTGCTTGCGAATCCAATTTACAATCACACATGTCAATTGGCAATCCGCATTTGCACATATCAATCTTTTCCATAGCGTTTTGTTTGGCTACGAATGATTCCTGATATTCAAAATGTTCATTAGACAACGATTTCAAAAAACGCAACAGTGTTTTGATATCAATATCTTTCATTTCTTTTCCTTCAAATTTCATAATTTTCCATTCTATAGAACGCGTCTTGCCAGATTTGAATTTATCTCCTGTGGTATTGTCTTTATAGCGCGGCTCTTCACAAGTAAAAAGAGCATAGTCTGGAAATTGCTGCCCTGCCATATGTGCAACTTTCTTGCTATCAAGCATATCAGTCCCTTCTTTACAGTATTCTTTACGAACCCTCTGCGTGATGGTAACTTCAAAGCGCCTGTTTATAGAAAGTGGCTCATTCGACAATTGGTTGGAATGCAAATCCTTAATATTGGTAGTGACAGTAACGACCTTGGGTTCGATCATCACCATCCCTTTCAATTCAGCATTAGCATTTAAGGCAGCCATCGGTATATTATTCAAAAACATGATTAATGGTGAAGTAGGCGACCCATCCGTGCGGTCTAAGGCCGTATTACACATATCATCAAATATTACTCCCTCGTGAAAGGTTGAGAATTCTGATTGATATTTGTCTTCAGTGTTCAATGAAACTACAGCTCGAGGACTAGCATCATAGCCATTAACTTGGAGAACATACCGGGTGATAGCGTTGGCAATTGCGGACTTGCCAACACCAGATTTTCCGAATAAAAGCATTCCAAAAGGCTTTACACGAATGCCTTCTTTCTTTGCCAATACTCTGGAAGATTGTATTTCTCGCAATATAGCAAGTTTATTCGAATAGTAATACTTCTCGTTAGGCTTGCATGTGTCCAAAAATGTCAATGTGGTCTCAATACATTCATGAACACGGCGATCAAAAGTTTCATCATCAATCTGTGCCTCTCGGCCTAAATCAACATGAATCTTCTGGGATTTGATAAAAGTGAACTCATCCTCATAGGCGCTTTTAACTTCAGCTCTAAAAAACAAATCTGCATTTCCAGATTCGAAAGCTAAAGCTATCCTAGAGATGAACAACTTACCAAAAGAAAAGAATTTCTCAACGAGCTCTGTGACAGTAACTTTCTGTCGAAGAGGCTCAGATATGTATAATGACATACCTTTAAAAGAAATATCAATTTTATCTAAAAATCCCAATGTGATCAACATGCGAAGGAGGTAGTTCAAGTCTGAAAATAGATCACTTTCTCTGAACAATGTCCAATATTTGCCAATATCTGGCAAAGAAAATTCTGATAAAGAAAACTTATCCAAAATATCGCGAAACTTCAACCACAAAGAACCGACTGAATCAGTAACTTTTTCGGGAGCGTCACATGCAAAATTAATGGTATCTTCAAAACCGCCTTGAGATTCAAAAAGTCCATCGACTCTTAAGCGGCGATTAGCAAATCGAATTTGCCTTTTACGGGCAATACGAAGTCGCCTTCTCGCAGCAATCTCAAAATAGCGTTCATCATCACAATTCTTCTGTCTCGCATATCCAGCTTGGGAGACAAAAACTTGACAATTCCTCCTGAGACGATCTTTCTCTTTCGTCTCATTTTGACGTGACTCCTTGTCACGTCGTGCGCGATCCTTACGGATCGCAGCTTTTCTAGCATTCTTCTTACGGGTTTCATATTTTCTTTTTCCATAATATCCATCTTGGCTCGGGAGAGTACCACCCGCCAAGCAAAACGTCATAAACACTCTGTATAAGTGGACGCCATTAACAAATACAAAAAATTTCCAACATGTTCCCCAATGATACTTCCAATGTAAAGGTAGAAGTAACAATAGAAAAATACTTCTGCCAACGAATTTGGGCACTACCCACCGCTTTGAAGCGGCTAAGTAAATACCCAATATCACAAAGCAGAAAACGGCAAAAATTGCCAAAGGAACTTCCCAAAAATATAGGTAAATGTCCGGACTGTTTTCACAGCCGGCTTCTTCAACCATATAATGGTGTTCAAACTCAACGCCGATATCGGCGGAGCACTCCTGGTCATTCAAATTTGATTCCTCGAATAGAAAACTTTTCATGGTGCCGAAGCAAAGTGGAGTGGGGGACTAACCTCAACGGGCTAAACAAACCAAGACTATATGATCTCAGTCAAAAACATTAAAACAACTATAGGTAACCTCATAAAATATAAAGGGGCACGGAAAATTTAGGTGACCATACCTCCTCGCTCAGGTTGTCGCGAGGTAAACGTGCATATATATATTAGTGTTGCATACTTATGGCAAGTACAAATACGTCTGTCAAATCGAATACAATGGACCGATTCTTATCACAAATTTCGTTAGATCTACAATCTCTCTTCAACCCTGCTGCGGGTGGAGATTGGTTAAGCGAAATCAAAATATGTGAGTGGGATTCCATTGGAGACGAAACCTTACAAGCATAAATCACCAGTTATAATAAGTTTTATTGTGAAATGCAAAAGTCTATACAAACAGACTGAAACACAGCTCATCCTTACAGGCTGCTACAGTGTGTTGCATAAAAGGGGTTGATTTAAATATCAGAGTTGACTCTCTGGGGTGTCGGCATGAACGTATGAAATAGTAGCCACGACTATTTCGTAAATACGGACATCACTTAGGAATTGGTTATTTTCCGGAGTGGTGACTAAATATCATGTTAATTACATTCTTATAATCTGTAAATTAGACTTGCGTCTATCTTACAGGTCTCTTAAAATAAATACAGCTAGTGCGATTAGGGTTCTACCCCTATTCGTCACGTCTATAAATATATGTGAATAAGAGCAGAACAAGATCTGCAATGAACATGTATGATTGCCGGGTGTCGCGGTGAAACGACACACAATCATATACTGAGGGAGATCCATGGATGTTAATCCATG
>Ga0075488_1621059_pt1 | contig 9127 bp, 2 predicted proteins | sample DEB08_RNA2_7_FD_73464 | JGI IMG/M metagenome (GOLD analysis project Ga0075488, IMG submission 73464) | Aqueous microbial communities from the Delaware River and Bay under freshwater to marine salinity gradient to study organic matter... | ecosystem: Environmental > Aquatic > Marine > Coastal...
AATAGATAAAAATCTTAAAATGCAGAGCGTTAGCTCCTTACACCGACTTCTATAAATAGAAGCCGCCCGATCGGGTCACCCGATCGACGAATGCTCTAATATATTTTGAAACCCAAGAGCGGGGTTGTTTACGTAGAAATAAAAGGCGCCCTACGTGGCGGGGATAATCTCATAGCGGTAGAGTATGGGACATCCCGTGAAGAAAAAGAATGTGAAATCTTCACCCACAGATTTCCACGACTTAATAGCACAAGCAGATCCTATAGGATCAGGTGTCGTATTATAATCAGCAATGGAAAATTGTACGTTGTTGGAATGCGCGCCGTTTGCGTAGTCTCCCTGTGGAAGACGCGCTGGTGAAAAACGAACGGCATTATAAAACGGAGTTTCAACCTCAATGGTATCATTGATACCGAGGTTGGTGGAGGCTGCACCGCCGGACGTAAATTGTCCGTTGCCAAAGGTGAGCCTTTTTGTAGCTTTTGCCGCATCATCTAGATTATAACTGTTCTCTTGAAAACGCGACGCAGTTGAATACCCGAAGCGGCTGACAGTTGGTTTTGAGTCCAAATTGCCACTAAAAGTATACTTTGTTCTAGTAGATCCTCGCCATCCAGCATAACAAGGAGCGAAAAAGTTGGCGTATGTTGGTATGACAATGTTGCATGCAGTAGCACTCTCAGTGTCAATACCATTGGGGTCCCATCCATTCCAATAGCCCAACCCTTTATCTCTGAGTTGAACTAGCTTGACATTGTTTACTCCCGATGGTCCATAAAACACATCAGTTCTGTGAAGAACATATCTGCGATTTAATTCCCGAATGGATTTGGGAGCTTCACCAAAGAACACATTCATTGTTTGATCTGCAACACTAGCACCTGAAGCAATTGGCAAAATAGCATCTGGATTGGTCGGAGCGTCTGTTCCTCCTTCAGATGTACCGGCAATTGCGGCAGAATCAACAATTCCTGATTGTGGTGTGTATCTTGCCAAAACCGCTGGTTCTGGGAAAATACTCAATGCTTTCATTTGTGTCGGACTTGGTTCTCCAAACTTGATATCCTCACAAGCCGAAACAAAAACATTAAATTGGATAGGTGTATCTGTGGATGGGGCTACTAGACTGTTAACCACATTCACCTCGATTGTGCCATTATAACGCGAGTTGTTATCAAGGGCCAATCGATTTGTATCACTATATAACTCAGGGGTTAGAGCAATGGCTGAAGTATCTAGGAACGGGAGTGATTGCCCCCATCCTACAACAATTTCAAAATCATCACATTCCGCAATATCAATAACACGACTGTAGACAGTATTGTATTGAATATCACTTCCGTGTGCTCTAGGATCCCATCTAATCAGAAGCTTCCCCTTGTGAAACGCTGACTTGACTATTTGAAAACGATACTTAATGGATCCTTGCCATTTACCGAAGGGTACAGCCATATAAGACATTGGCGTTGGGTGTAGTTCCTCCCCTTCTACCCGGTAAAGGTTTGGTGTTACCCGACAATTCCACAGCATAGTGTCAGGTCCCTCAATTGAGTTCATAGTAAAAGACGTAAGATATGATTCACGCTGGCAAAAACGTGTAATATCCATCTGGTCCTCTCCATCTAGCCCAACGGTGCGAGAATCAATTGTCAATTCTTGTTTTGAGTCCAATGACAATTTCATCACAGCATCCGCTGCGTCAGTATTGGCTAGATTCCCCGCAGGGAGAGGTTTTTGTTGTACGATATCTGTAACAATAGGAGGTCTCGAGTACCCCCAGTGTGTAGCAAGGTCTCCGACACCCTTTGCTACCATTTCAGTCGCCCTAGCATATGGAGCGATAGCTGGTACAGATTTGAGTGCCCCTGCAGCTTGTGCAATAGCGGAAGCAGGAGCAGAGATGATGCCCTTTCCATATTCATCACCTGAATTCAGCTTACCAGACTGTGGAGTGTAGTTGGCAACTGTTAGTGCGTTTTCAGCTGTTGGCATAGTGAGCACGACATCCGATGCCCAAGCATAAATAGTGACAATCACTGGATCATCACCACCGTTTGCATGTTGGAGATCACCGAATGATTTGACTGTGATCTCGCCCATATCATCTTTATCAGTGGTACTAAGAGAAAGATAATTTTTATGCCAGAAGAAAGGTAAATCTAATTGTCCTCCGGAATTGGTAGTGGGATTAAGGAAAAAATGAGGTTTCTGTGAAGCTTGAACGAGGTCAGCTTGCAGAAAATTCCTTTGGACTGTTACTTGGTCATAACCAAAGTAAGGATTGTACGAAGCAAGTGCACGGCCATAATGAAAGCCAGTGCCAGAAATAACCATTTTGACATGGAGTTTGCTTCGATAAAGTTCGAAGTTGGCCACCTTCTCTGCGACCCGTGGATCACTAAGGAAAAGTGACCAGGGATTGATCTGGAAAAAGAGAGGTTGACCGACAGCCCATGATACATCGGCAATTCGAGTTGGTCGCCCGAGAAAAGAACCTAATGCCGAATCTGAGTTGTTACCTAAATTCATGGTTGCGTCACTCCCAGATCCAATGGACGTAGTCCATCCTGGTTGTTGTTCTTGGAAATTGGTAATTTCCTCTGTTAAGTTCGCGACTCCCTCTTCCTGGATAGTTCCAAGGGCGCCACTTTGTGGAGTATATTCTAAGACTTCCTCAGGGAAAGCTTCAGTCCATGCTTGATCAATGATGTCATAGAAATATCCTGTAATGTTTTCCAAGGTTTTAGAGACCCTGGGCTCTGAAAATAGTGTGAATATTTTACTAATGCGCTTTGTTATATAAGGGTCAGGAACGTGCATCATCGCGCCTGCCTATTCATGTTTTATTTGTGGGGCTATGAACCACTGCCACTAAAAAGTGACTCGCATGTTCGCGTCATTATTAATGTACTAAAGCAGTCTGCAGCTGAGGGAACATTAAACCTCAGTTATACACCTGTAATCAATAGCACACGCCGTTTTGGTTTCTCCTTAGAGTAGCGACGACGTTACGGTAGCGCCTCCGGACAGTTTTAAGTCATAACGGACCGGGCTTCCTCCTTAAGCCCAATGAATAGTAGCAATGTCGAGAATATCTGCAAACTTTTCCGGAAACGTAATTTCTCCTTGAACATCCACAATTTCGAAACCATGTTCCGTAAAAGTCATAGAATAAACAGTGTGATCAGGTTTCAAAGCCTTCATTACTCTGCCATATCTCAACGCTTGCTTAATAACTTTTTCTGCGAAAGAGGGGTGCCTCCCTATGACCCTCTTGCATTCAATGACCAAAATCGTCTTCTCAGAACAATACAACAAATCACCAGCACCGAACCTTTCATCAATAATAGTATACTCTTCAGCTAAGGGTTTTCCCAATATACCCTTAACATCCTGAACCAATTCATCCTCAGTTCCAATAGGTTTTGGTTCTTCAATAGTACTCATGGAGCATACAGTGTGTTCCCAAACATCCAAGGGGACACTCTTTCGGTACGCTAGTATGAGCTCACACGCCTTACACCTCAAACCAGCAACTTTAGTTCCGAGAAACTTTCCTGAGTTGTAGAATTTTCGCAAGTCATCATCAGAGTATGCAGATAGCTTAATAACGGACACCTTAAGCCTTGCACTCACTTTTTCCCCACGATAAATCTGATGCTTGGAATTCATCAAATCCGTTACCCCAGGACAACTCAATTCTCCACTCTGAGGTTCATACTTCTTCTTCCAATCCTCAACATGTTCATCATAAGACTTTTCAAGATAATCACTAACGATTCCAGCCTTGCTGGCAACCTTCAACATCTGTTCTTGTCTCATTTCAAAATGTTTCCTTCCATAGAAAAACCATTCTCTCATGGCGCCTTCAAGATTAGTTTTAGACACTTCAAGAGGAGATTCTGCTTTGGATTCCAAGATCGAATGTAAAGATTTAAAAATGCTGTTTTCATCCAACTGCCCAACATATACACCCAAATCCGGGTTGAAGCAATCTTTACGTTTGAGGAAATCGACTTCGAACCTATTCATAAAAGCAACAGGATCAGAAGTCTTGTCAGGCATGGTAGCCTTCATGTCATGACGTGCGAGGTAATTAGCCATAGAAATGTGATTGAAGTCATCGTAGCCTTCCATTTCTGAACCTTTGGCATCATCGCCATACATCATCATATTGCACAAATCACGGAAACGAGCTGGCCTACCCAAGCCTAATTCCTTACCAATCTGCGCGCGTCTTTCTTCACCATAAGCATCATTGAAAGCGAGCCGATGCAAAAGTGAATTCACAATGGAATTAATGTACACTGTCATGTTCTGGCCTGATGGGTTGGTTCCCATAAAACGCATCAAAGTACCGTTATATGCCACAAGAGGAGTGCAAACCTCAAAAGCAATAACACGCATGCGTTGTAGATCAATTTCAGTGTAATTTCCCGTCATCTCAGCAAACTGGATCATGACTTGAAATGCGGCCAGTGTCAACTGTTCCGGCATTCTCAGGTCATATTTAGAATAATCCAGAGCCAAAATGCGATCAGTACCATGATGGGCCATAAACTCGCTGAGTTCATGCCATTCCGGTCCATGGCTGTTAATTCCGACAGCACATTCAGCCACAAGAGGATTAGCTGATAAGAAACGAGCAATAGGCAAAAAGTATGTGCGAATGCCAATTTGCAAGAGGATGGGTGCTGCTTCAAACACCCTAACCTTCGTCTTGTCAACTTTCGTGGGTTCATCCTTGAGAGACGCATTGAAAATCTGATTTAAGGACTTGTTTTCATCTGCCATCTTCAACATAGCTTCATATGCTTCCCAAATCTCAGGCACAAAAGTTCTGGGACAAGCGTGTTCATCAGTGGGCTCCAAGTCAAGAACAAATGATCTCTTGCTCTTAAACAAAGGGAAACCCATTGAAGTCGACATTTTCATAGAATCAATAAACCTCTTTCCATCAATACCCGAAACAACCTGGGCACGATCCAATGGTCGAATTTCATTTTTCCAACATTCCTCCATGTTCATGTATACTTCGATCAGTCCTGATGAATAATCCTCCATAGCTACTTCCACTTCAGCAGGATCAAAACCGATCGATGGTTTGCTACAAACATCCAATGTCTCAAACCAGGGCTTCCACGTTTCCCGATCTTTCTTGGCACCTGTAGGATCCTTAGGTGCTTGGAAACGGGGTGGTCCCCATGAATTTCCAACGCCAGTCACTTGCTCCACATATTTTGAGATGGGTGTCTCAATAACTGCTGATTTATATGTAGAGCGACCAATGACAGAACCATAAACTTCAACTGCAGCATCCTCCTTATCAATAAAATTAGTGGGACATTTAGGGTGGATGTCCGGTGATGTAACAATTTTACGACCCATGTAATCATCTTCAATATCCTGCGCCTGTGGTCCGCACATGAAAGATGAATTACTAGCATACAGTTTACGCGAAGCTTCCTCGAAATCACTCCTTATCACGGAAACTCCACATCCTCGTTCTGTTCCTGTCACGCCACCAATATGGAAACCAACTAAGTCCATGCGTTTTCCATTGCGAATGATTGGTGACATACACATCCCTGGGAAAGTCTTCATACTCGAGAGACGATAGTGCGAACCAGGGAAGGACATGTGTCCATTATTAACCTCACTTACTTGATTCCATGTCAACGAATCTGTAAATTTCTCTCCATTGTATTTTTTGCCATAAATCTTGCAAACGAGAGGATGAGTATAATAAGTATCGGGGAAATAAGCGGCTGTATCCCTGAGAGGACCGGTATTGGGTACGTAAATGAGAACGTAATCTCCAACACCAATGGGTTGAGCGTATTTAGGGTTGAGTACGAACTTGATTTTACGAGAGCAATAATCGATGGATGCCTCCATGATCTCGGAAGGCAAAAAGTGGTGAGGAATTACTACTTCATTGGTACGGTACATAAAACAACCAGTGTACTTAGAACCCACAGTCATAACACCAGTAATCTTATCGATAGCATATTCTACCTGATTCTGGGTGACGAATGACTTTTCCGGAATAACGACCTTAGGCTTCGCCCTTTCTGCCCAAGGATCCGCTTCCGAATCACGCTGCTGAATATCGGTAACAGAGCGGGGGTTCAATGAGCCTTGTGCGCTAAATGACTTACGGAGAGCCTTAATGACCTGGGCAACTCCATAAAGAACACTTAACGACGCCAAAAGCCCACATGCATAGTGAACATGCTTATCTCGTGCAGACATAAAAGCAGCATGAAGGCTGCCATTTTGTGCAACAATGGCCTGGAAATAAGCTTCTTTCTTTGCTTCCACAATACATCCATAATAGCAAAAGAAAAAGGCTACAAAACCAAAAGCAACGAGACTCGCAAGTGTACTAGACAAGGAATAAGTTAAGTACACGACGACAAGAGCTACAAAGACATATTTCTTCACATAGCTCGCAACACTCTCCTTAATGTAATCAGTGCCAGCGTACAGAATAGCTTGCTTGACATAGTCATTATCAAGGAATTGAGTAGGAATCCAGTTCGTCCAGAGGGTATAGGGCGAATCTTCCAATCGGTTCAACATTTTCAACAGATGAGTGACAGCATAGTCCTCCGCCTTCGTCTGAACTATGTTTGAATGATAATGGGCGCGAACACGCAGACTGTCAGTTTTAGTCTTGACAACATGCGCAATACGCTCACCAAAGTGTGGCTCAACCTCACACTTACACTCGTGAGTCAACTTATCACATTCACTGCAAAACTGGATAATATTCGATGGTTCCTTGAATGAATCCACAATAATGTCTTGCGAGTGAAAGTGATGTCTGCTTTGCTCAACCATTAAGCTCAAGAACTTATGGATTGAGATATTAGAATGTACAATTTCCCAGTTATTAAAGTTTTGTTTATCGAAGATTGGTTTCTTGACATCAATCAACCAGATGTCATTAACTTCTTCCAAACTTCCAAATTCATCGATAACTTTCTGTGAATCCAACATCCCATCGGTGGTATATTCGGGACGTGTTTTTAGATCCACATGTACATGTGCTCGACGCAAAACAGATGCCTGATTATAAGAGGTAATACCAGCATGCAAATCCTCAACGTTGGTAGTAATTGTGAGGCATGCGGGCTCAATAGAAACTTTACCTTTATTTGCTAGATCAGCCATGACCGCGGCTTCTCTAATGTTATTGCAAATCTTAATAATCCAATCCGATGGAGCAGTTTCCCAGAATGCGGAGCGAGTGTTACCATAATCGTCAATCTTGATTCCAGTAACATACGAGCGGTAGGTATTCATGTGTTTATCCTTCTCATTTAAAGTCACAATGTAGTCAGATGTACAAGGTTTACCATTCGCTTTCAATACAGTAGCCATGGTCAAGTCGGCAAAAGTTGACTTACCAACACCTGAGCCACCGTAAATCTTAACACAAAAGGGAGCCTTCCTAAGACCTCCCTTAACACGGAGTGCTGCAAATTCGGCACTCATCTTGCTCAATGCTTCCCATTTGGTCTGAACTATCTTCTTCTCTGTTCCAGACGGCATGGTTTTGTAGAGATTCGCAAGCTTCTCAATCAAGACAGTCAGTTCTTTGTCAAATTGAGATTCGGATTTGCCTTCGAATTTCTCCAGGTTTCCATTCCTGGCATATTCAAACTCGGTACATTTCTCGATATAGGCCTCTTCGATTTCAACAATTTCAGAGGAAGAGAAAAAGATGGGACGAATAGATCCTTGAAGAAAGCATTGGTAAGCGCCTTCAGCAAAGAAAACCGTAGTTTCAATTAAAGCATCGACGAAGTCAATTGCAGAAACCTGTTTCTCGCTAGCACGGACTGCAAAGACTTCGAAATTGCCCAAAGTCACGACTTGACTGTCAATAACTCCGAGCGTAACCATCAAAGATAAGACACGGGAAACTTTTTTGAATGATGGTGAGTTAGTTAGTAGTTTCCAATCGGTCAATCCTGAGATCATTTGATTAAGCCACTCTGGTCGCGCTGAGGAATCCTGAGGTGTAAAATCTGCGAACAAATTTTCAGCGATTCCTTTAAGCTGCGTGGTCAGAGAAGCCTGAGAATGTGTTTTGGCATATAACAACAATACGGAAGTAAATCCTTTTACGGTAGATACTTCACTCAATGCCAAATACAGAGCCACTAGTCCTTCGATCTTGGACATAGCGACATCTGATAATTCCTTCTGCAAAATAGAATGCAAGCCTGTGACAGAACTTAAGGCTTTGAAGGACTGTGGAGAGTAGACAGTCTCCACATCTTTGATCAACTCGAGCTTGAGAGCGAGGATCCGTGAGTATGCGATCTCACAAACGGGACTTGTTTGTTCACTTTCGTCCTTGTTTCCCCCAGTAAAATAAGTATTCATGATTAATTATTTAAGAAAACAAGTCAGAGTGCTCTAAGTTTTTAATATAAAACGAGTTTTAAACAAGTGATAAGAAAGTAGTCATTAACTACCTCAACTAATGGTCAGTGATATTTAAAGGACGGGTATGTGAACGACCCTAGCAATGCGGCAACATCGCTCAAATTATATATGCACCAAAAGTATATTGGAAATTTCTCCTGCGGCGACAAGTAAATACAAACCGAACGACCCAGCTTCTCAATCTAAATCATTTTCCTACTAGTGTTTTCCTCCTGCTGCGGGGACACTAGATAATAAGAATTGTTAGATAGATTGAGGGGGAATCGTCCGCTAAGTAAAAGAAATAGCGAATAATCTAAATTCTCACTTAATTAATACAAGTGAAATATATAGTTAAGTAATGGCATCGATATCGAGCAAATCGATGTTTAACGTTAAATAACTAAAACGATCTATGTAGTACACGATTGTGTACATATTTTATAAACTTACATAGTAGTAAAACGTACAAAATAATAGAGAGGTTCAGTGGTACGTACTGAACTTCAAAGTGCGTAAATTAGATCCGTATCGTGGATGAGACGTATGATAAAATTCATGTGTAGACATGCGTGATGGTAGACGCAAGGTAGTCTATAGCGGGTTAGGAAAGTCGTATTCAAACGACTATACAAAACCGACATATAAACGTACAAATACAACAAACAGATCCTAGAGAGAGAAC
>Ga0075488_1633587_pt1 | contig 9032 bp, 1 predicted proteins | sample DEB08_RNA2_7_FD_73464 | JGI IMG/M metagenome (GOLD analysis project Ga0075488, IMG submission 73464) | Aqueous microbial communities from the Delaware River and Bay under freshwater to marine salinity gradient to study organic matter... | ecosystem: Environmental > Aquatic > Marine > Coastal...
CAGGCGCATATGTACAAGCAATAGGTCACTCTATGGTTCAAAACTCGCGGACCATTTTATAGGACGTATCAAAGTAGCTCTTTGCTATACACACTACTTAGACACATGAGAAGAGATGCTATAAGATGTGGTATAGTTCAAAACTCACGGACCCGGACGCAATAAAGTAGCTCTTTGCCATATTGGATACTACCTTGTATTTTAGTTGCTACAAAACCCTTGAACCCCTTTTAAACCCCTTACTAAATAGAGATGCTTATGTGTTAGACGACTTGTAACATAAGTACCACTCTCTTTAATATCACCTTAAAAGTCGTTCCCATTCTTCAACGCCGAACGTATCTACAACAATGGTACAATTAGGAGTAGAAGAATTCCCACTTATTTATATCCCAACTCTTTTTGAGTATTAAATAAGTCGGCAGTCTCCACCTACAATCATATATTGTGACATCGCGTTCACAAATGGAAAACACGACGAGTTCCTTTAACTGCACTATTAAGATAGATTTATCTCCTTTATAGGCAGTGGTTCCGAATCGTTAGCATTGAACTAATAAATATTGACTAGGCACGATATCTGTGATCCAATAATATAAATACCTCTCTTTTATTTCTCGAGGCCCCTTTTTGAGGGTACAGGAAATATAAGACAAAGGAAATATTATATGGGTTGAACTTAGCAGAGTAGTTCCTGCACACAGATGTTCCAACTTCAATTATATTAGGAAGGCTCTATATGTATTGTTAGGCAAGCTAGAAGCGGAGATGTTCATGGTAAATAGAATGGCTCAATCAAACACAATTATTACTTATTATATTGAAAGGACTGGACCCAACACGACTACGGAAATGGATAACAAGGAAATCAGAAAAACCACCAAGGCCCGACACAAACAAAAGGCAAAAGGTCATAAACACTGCGAATTAATGAAAGAACGTGCTGCACTCCAAAGAGCACTCGAACGTAACAAGACACAACGGAAAAATTTACGATACAACGCACAATTATTCGAAAACATATTTGACCTCCCACGACACATGAACGGCGCTCTTAACGGAATCGAAGGTATGACAACATCAGTTAAACAAATTGCAGATTTATTACTTGGAAAAATAGAACAGATTTCCCAAATGTTTAATATACCCGACACAATTGATCTAGTAGCTTTGATCTTAAATGGAGTAGCTCTTTTTCAAGCTATTTCAATAGGTGACAAAACTGGAGCATTTTTCTCTTTCCTTTCTTTTGCTCGTAGCTCACAAATTGACATTTCAAAATGGACAACTTTATTTTTAAACATAATTAAGGATGCTGCAATTCAACTTGGAATGTTTACCGGATACATTGTTAATGAAGAACCCACCAATGTTACAGAATACCACGCCCAGATGTTTGATTTCCCCCGTTCTGAAACCCTGAACGTAATCGGTACTCTCATGATAACTTTCACTTCAATGATATGTGGCGCAGACAAGAATTACACTTACTCACTCAAGCATTTAGGAGACTTTGGAAGAGCAGCAGTTGGCTGGAACAAAGTTACAGATTTGCTAGAATGGTTTAAAAATTTCTTCTTGGATTGCTACTATCGTTTCAAGTTAGGCAAAACAAAAGCACAATTAGACATGGAGACAAAATACCCAAAATTGGAAATAGCTCTTAAGAGAAGCGCACTCTTACTTAGCTCCGACTTCCAAACTTCATATCTGGCACGAGACGCTGAATTGTGTGAACTGATTGTTAAACTTGACGAAGACATGAACGATATCTTGATGAGTGCTACCCGATCCCGAGACACTGACACTGTTACACTAATCCGATCTGAGATGATGAGAATTAAGAAGATTGTAGAACTTGCACGAAGTTCAGCTGCTAGTTCCCATAAGACAAGAGAAGCACCCTTTGCACTTTATGTGTATGGTGAATCTGGCGTTGGAAAGACCAATCTTATTAATTACATCAAGGCTGACATTTACAGGAAGAAATATTTGAACGACCCCAACTGGAACATAAACACATTCGCACACACACGATGCTCAGAAAACGAATATTGGGACGGCATGTTATCAGGCCAACCACTTGTTTTATATGATGACATATTTCAGAAAGGAGACACTACAGCTAACCCTAACCCAGAATACATGGAAATAATCAGGGCAGTGAATGAAGCAGCCTATCACCTACACATGTCAAGCGTTGACGACAAGAAAGACTGCTATTTCACCGCAAAATACATCATTGGTAGTTCAAATGTAAAGCAACCCAAACCGGTATCACTCTCATTCCCAGAAGCGCTGTTGCGTAGATGGGGACTTGCTATTGATGTTGGTGTAAATGCAGAATTTGGCGAAACACGAGGAAAGAGCTTTGCGATCTCCGAGTTCAAAGTAAACCAGTATAAGAAGGAGTACATGCGTAAACACAAAATTGCATCTGAAGATGAATGCCCTGAACTAGCTTTCATCAAAGAAATTTACTGCATAGATGTGTATAGTATGTTTGACGGTTCTATTATACAGGCTAACCTGACACTTGATGAATTTATGGAAGTGTTCTGGAAGACTTCAGAATCTAAGCTTGAAAAGTCCAAACGTTTGAATGCAGCAATTGCATTACATTGCGGTTTGGAAACTTCAAGTGAAGACTCTGGATTTGTAGATTTCACGAGTAAATTCAAGGCACAGATCGATGAAAAGAAGAAGCCCAGCAAGCAGACCAAGGAAAAATATTTTGGAGACAAGAAGACCACCAGCGTTAAGAAGTACACACCACCTACTTTAGCAGAACATGAACAACAGTTACTCGCCATTGATCAGAAACACAGAAATGAGAGCAAAATTGACCCTGAACTATTGACAGAAGCACCATATCTATCAGCACATGAATATTCAGATGAAGAGGCGGAGGAAGTGAAAGGCACCTGCAAACTCTCTTGGCAACAACCAGAATCTTACAATTGGGACCCTAGATTGTTACTCTCTGATTATGGTACGAATGAAGTGATAAAGAAATACCAGGAAAGTATGATTGGAGGTATTCGTCAGCGAAATGGAGCACAGCCAGACGAAGTCCAATCACACGGAATGTTCACTCGAGATCAAATCATCTACTTATTGAGACATGAAGAGAAACTTTTAATCAAATCCCATCAGACACGCACTCAGGACCAGGCAGACAACTTTGAAACAGACGACACCTCCTTTGAAGCACGCATGGCACGATTTCACGCATGGTTTGCACAAACCAAGATAAGTACACTATTACAGAAAATATACATCAGATACACACAGAGTTTCAACAAGGAAAACATCAAGAATTGTTTAGCAGATTGTCTTTGCAGGATTCTTACATCACCACTTTTCGCAACAGGCATATATATCATTAGCGCTCAATTATTCAAGGCAGACAAACAGTGTGGCATGTTCACATGGGGAAAATGTACACGTCTGACTGCTTTGAAGAAAGAACAAATGAAATATGCTGAATGTGAGAGGAGCTGCTGTAAGGACATTACATCCATCTTTCCACTTGGCACTTCTGCATATGCATACGAGATTCTTGAAAAGATGCAATCTCGAATTGGATATACAGAACAGAGAGCCAAATGGATGGATGAATTACGTGAAGGATACCTTGAAGAAATCATTGAACGACGCATTCAAAAACACAACGACATGACAGAGAAACTAAACAATCTTGGATTCAGAGCTGAATCTCGAGAAATCAACACAAGATACGCAGACAAGACAAGATATGCCGAGTCAAGGGAAATCAACACTCGCTATGCTGGGAAACCAAAATACGCAGAATCCCGTGAGATCCAAACTCGTTACACTACCAACCCTAAATTCGCAGAATCAAGGGAAACTCAAACACGTGGCTTAGGAAAAACATACCGTGCTGAAACCAGACAGCAAGGAGCTCCTTTGTACGAAAGTGAAAACGGTTTAACCTCAGGCTTGAAATATGTTGGACAGATGTCAGACACAGTACAATTAGAACAATGGAACGCTATCACATACAAAAATTCTGTTATCCTCAAGAACAGTTATGGTGGAAAGGTCAACGGAGTTTTCCTGCAAGGGAGAATTCTTCTGACGGTCAACCATTTTGTTGAGTCGGTGCAGAGTGGAGACGGAAAATTTGTAATCATCGCCCCAAACAACAGTGAAGGAAATATAGTTGCATTGAATCAATGCAAATATCAACAGATGACTGACGCATTGGGAAACATCATGGATCTTGCATTGTTGGCAATACCCAACCAACCTAGCAGGAGAGATATTGTTTCCAAATTTCATCGTGCGAATGACATGGCATACATACACCAGGGCAATTTTGTTCTGGGTGGACTCAGAGACATTAACAACATCACATCAGCTATCACATTTAACGGACACAAGTTAACGGAACTCGGAAATATTGAGTATAGCTTCAGGAATAAAATCTTGAAGGTATCACAGGCTATCGGATATGACATTGATACTAAGGCAGGAGATTGTGGAGCACTTGTGTACACCAAAAGCAAGTTTTTCGCAGGGAAAATTGTTGGTGTGCATGTGTGTGGTGCTCAAGGTGAGGGAGTTGCAGCAGTAGTATCCTTTGAATGCATTTCACGTAATCTTGCACAGTTTTCTGGCGATCTGCCTAGCAGATTCACAGTCAACGGAAAATTACCATACAGTGCAGAATTGGAAGAAGGAAGTTATTGTTGCAATTCCAAGTGTTTCAAAGTCCCAGACATTACCGATTCATCCTATTTCAATTGTTGTCAGACTTTTGCATTTTGCAAATGTAAATGCACAAGTCATATGAAACTAATCCCCAAGTTAAATGAAACCCCTCCCAAAGATACTTTAACGAAGATTGGAAATTGTCTATCCCTTGGTACTTTACTAGCTCCCTTTGCACCCACCAAAACTAATCTTCGACCCTCCCTTGTTTCAGGAACCCTTCAAGAACCCACCACCAAACCAGCATTTTTGAAACCAGTGGAAATAGATGGAAAAGTAGTAGATCCCATGGTTAAAGGTGTATCCAAAGTTTTGAATACATCGAGGCCATTGGATTTGGACGTTTTGAGAGTTTGTGTGAAAGATATTGAGAGTATGCATGTGACTGAAAAGTATGATGAGAATGGTAGGGATGTAAAGCGCGTTCTTACCTTCCAGGAAGCAATTGAAGGTGCTGAAGAACAAAACGCTTTAAATCGGACTACATCGGCTGGATACCCTTGGTCAATGAACACGACTGAACCCGGAAAAAGAAAATGGCTTGGCTATGATGAATATACTTATGACCCAATAGTAGAACATCAAGTGACGGATCTTATCGAGAACTGCAAACGGAACATCAGAGGAAACGTAGTATGGACAGCTCATTTAAAGGACGAACGGAGGCCCATTGCCAAAGTAAATGAAGGAAAGACAAGAGTATTTACTGGAGGACCAATGCACTTTACCATAGCATTCCGAATGTACTTTTTATCCTTCATTGAACATGTAATGGACAACAGGATCAACAACGAAATAGGAGTTGGAACCAACCCCTATGGACTGGACTGGCACAAAACTGGACTCTCTCTATCAAAGTTTGGGAACAAAGTCATTGCTGGAGATTTCTCCAACTTTGATGGTTCCTTGAACCAAGAAATATTGTGGAACATTTGTGACATGATAAATGATTGGTACGATGATGGAGCAGAGAATCGATTGATTCGTAGTGTTTTGTTTGAGGAAATATGCAACGCTAGAGTTCTAGTACGAGGTGAATTGGTTCAATGGGACCATTCACAACCTTCTGGAAACCCAGGCACTGTGATATTCAATTCGCTTTTCAATCAAATTGTAATGCGATATGCATATCTCATGTGCAAGGAAGCTGAAGGACTCCCAAGAATACTGGACTTTACGGAAAATGTATCTATGCAAACATTCGGTGACGATAATTGTCTCAATATCAGTGAAAACGTTATTGATTGGTACAATCAATTAACTATAACTGAAGCATTGTCAACAATCGGACTCACATATACGGATGAAGCAAAGACGGGTGAACTTGTGACACATCGCACCCTACAGGATATTGCATATCTCAAACGAGGATTTGAACGTGATCAGAACGGTTACTTCCAGGGCCCCCTGGACAAGAACACCGTATTGGAAATGACTAACTGGATTCGTGGACTGAAAACTGATGGAACAACTGAAACGTACGAAAATTGTGAAGCAGCGATTCGTGAGGCATACTTCCACGGTGAATCATTTTTCAATGAAGTACACTCACGCCTGACCGCAGCTTTGCGAGCAAATGGAGTCAAAACCCGACTCCCTGAATTTTTCGAAATGAAAGAGTTTTACGCTCATCAATATTTCGGTTAATTCAAAACACCTTAAAACCTAATAGCGGTTACATGGGGATTCCCAAACTCATGTGATGCGATCACTTAGGTAGGTGGAGATTGCTTGCAATCAAAGCCTAGACATTAGTATTTACTAGGGTGTGTCTTTAAATAAACCCAGGGTTGTGGCTAGCATTAATGTGTGCTCCACGTCGAAACTACCACATTGCTGAACAATTACAACAAGATATGAACATGAACAACGCAACTGATACAGTACAAATTTCTACCAACCTTGAAGCCCCTGTTGAAGCTCCCGCAATGCCATCCCATATTAAAGGTTCCTCTAACACAAATTCAAAGCATCACTCCATAGAAGACATCGTGGAGAGATTTGTGATAGTGGAAAATTTAGAATGGACTGGTAATGCCCCTGTTTTACCCTTACACCTTAGTCAATCTTCTTATACGAATAATACGAAAAGTTACTTATCCAATTATTCTTTCCCTCAAGCTATTTTTGACAACTCAACGACTATCCGCCAGAAAGTAAATAACTTCATGTTAATGCGATCTGACATAGAAATTGAGGTAAAAGTAAATTCCAACCCATTCCAACAAGGAGAATTAACACTGGCCTATTTCCCAAAATCACTCAACACGTCACGATTCAGAGCTCAAGGTAACGAATTCATGGCTTCAGTAACTTCTGCACCCCATAAGATACTGAAACTAGAACAGAGTAATACAATGAGCATGACAATTCCATATGCGAACATCCTTGAACATATGGAATTAACTGACGTGGTGAATGCTTTCGGAGAAGTACGCCTATATGTATCATCACCACTCAAAGGACCTTCAGATGTTGAAAAGGCGGACATAACTGTGAGGGCTCGATTCGTCAATCCCACACTTTCAGTCCCAACTGACAACTCTATTTACACTACACGACACTATCAGGACATTGAATACGCATGCATGATTAAAGCAATGGCAAGAACTGAACAGAAAACACCAACACACCTCGTAGCACAAATGACAGAAGGAGAACACGAAGGACCAGTCAGCAGGATTGCCAATGCAGTTGCTTACTTGGGAGATGCACTTCAACCCCTTCCTCTCATCGGAAAGGTTGCGGAAGTAACGTCTTGGGTAGCACGTGGGGTCTCAGGAGTTGCATCCATTTTCGGATGGAGCAAACCTATAGACCTAACAATGCCTACACAAACGTCTCCAAAGACAGCAGGTGCAATGGGCAATACGGAAGGAAAAGACAATTCTCACGTGTTAGCACAAATTGCAGATAATTCCATAGACTCAAGTTGTATGGTGCCCAGCGGTAAAGATGAACTATCTCTAGCTTCTATCTTTTCCCGTGTAAGCACAATTGGAAGATATACAGTGCCAAAACTACTATTCCGAGACAGAAAACTGTTGTTTGCATGGGAGGCTTCTCCTTTTAATGTGTTAACACAACAGACAGACTCGAATGGTCAGGATTTTGCCTTAAGTGCTTTCTCTTTTGCATCACTTATGGCGAAATATTGGCGAGGATCCATACTATACAGTTTGAGAATGGTTAAAACCCAATACCATTCAGGAAGAATCGTTGCCGTTTTCTTCCCAAACCGGAAAAGATCTGAATTACCTACAACATTGACGGACGAACTGACGACGAACGTACACACTATTATCGATCTGAACCCGAAATCTGGAAATGAACAGTCTCTCGAGAAACCTTTGAAAGTACCATATACATCAGCACGCCCATGGCTTAAGACCTTGTGGAAGGATCCAGGAACTGACCTATACGATTCTTCCTCTTTGGAAACATGCTGTGGATGTGTTGGAGTGTATGTGTATAACGATCTTGTTTGTCCAGAAACTGTTGCACAAGAAGTCACATTCCTTCTCACTGTCAAAGCTGGCGATGATTTTCAACTTGCCGTTCCCCAAATCCAACTTCAAGGCGGATTTGCAGGAAAGGTAGAAAGATCTCCAGCGGCAGAGATATTGAGTGTGATGAAAAAGGCTTATGATTTCGCACTTCTCACGAGTGTTGGTTTCATAGGCGGTACCCCAGATCAGCTTGATGTTAACTATACGACTGTCGTGGACCAGACAGGAGCAGCAGCTGAATGGAAAAGTGCCGCAGGCCTGGAAATTCAATTGGACGATGGAACATATACAACGGAACTGAACATGACACCGACAATCATAGAACCCTTGTTTGCTGCAGGAATTCGTAACTTCACTTGTGTAGTGCAAGACGGACTCGTGCAGTCGATGACATCTGACAAATTGGCACTGACGCGCGATTGCGAAGGTGACACTGAAGGATCTATGAGATGGGAGTTCACTGAAGCTATTCGTAATGAACACTTTGTTAGTTACAGAGCTCAGATGGACGATGTTGGAGCTTCCGAACCAATCCCAGATGATGAATTTTTAGCACCTGTTTCCGCAAGGACAGATGTCAATCAATCAACATCCGGCGAATATTTCGTAAGTTTACGACCTCTTCTCAAACGATTCGTCAAAACGTGTCGCCTGGACTTGACTACGCCAGTGACAATGACTCCAGCTGCTTTTCAGAACTACGACTCACCGACTCCAGTCTTACCTGTGGGAAATAGAGCATGGGGCAGCGAAACTCAAGGTGGAGGTCTATTGAGAGAATCATGG
>Ga0075488_1532463_pt1 | contig 9004 bp, 1 predicted proteins | sample DEB08_RNA2_7_FD_73464 | JGI IMG/M metagenome (GOLD analysis project Ga0075488, IMG submission 73464) | Aqueous microbial communities from the Delaware River and Bay under freshwater to marine salinity gradient to study organic matter... | ecosystem: Environmental > Aquatic > Marine > Coastal...
CTCATTGCCTAACCCAAGTGGATGGGTTATATAGGATCGAGTTAATCCTATTTCTTAAGTATTTTAACTTTCGATAATTCTGTTAATTCATATCCCGTCTGCGAAACAGACAAAATATACACGGCTGAAGGCAGGTGATCAACCTTAAATTGACAATCACTTCCTTCATTCATTTTCATAACTCGCTTATCAAGCATTTTGCCATCGATCGTAGAAAGCTGGATTTGATAATCAGCATCCATCACGCCATCAAAGGAGACATGCAAGGCATCTTCTACAGGATTGGGGAAGACTTCAAGCTGGAGGCTCTCTGATAATTCCAACTCTGTTTTAGGATGAAAAACTGTCCATGCAATGGGCAACACATTTTCATCTCCCATCTGGTTTACAGGATTTTCAGATTCCTGCTCCAGATATACAATATCTGTGCAGCTTCCTTCCAGGTTGATTTTCATGATTAACAATGGCTCTTTTTCTTGAGCGGGAGCAAGGACTGTGGTAGAAGTTGGCAAACCCGGATCTGCTGATCCATACTGCCAGCGCTGAGTATAGTGCCAGTTGTTATAATTCAAATCAAGTCCCTCTTTCATCTGCACCTCCTGCAAAAAGTCAGTCCATGTCTCTGAGAAGATGGCTTCCTGTCCCGAAATTTTCACACATGCCTCTGGCAAAGCCAGCGAGAAGTTGATCGCATTGATGGTCTGATCCTGATCTGTAAGGCTCTGCAGGTAAACCTGCATGCTTGCCTGATTTTCGTTTTGGGGGGTGATTTCATATGAAATCGCTACGTCCTGTGCCTGAAGCAAGGCTCCGACGCTAAAGAGAAGTATGATGTATGAAAGTGTTTTCATTGTTGATGAATTCTTTTAGGATATATTAATAAAGAGTAGCGTGAGTGAGAGAGTGAGAGTGGTGGAGATTCACGTAGAATTTCTCACTCTCACCCTCTCTCTCGTTCTTCTTATCTCGGTACGTGAGAACGTTTGAAGTAATTTTGCATCGTACGACCTAAATCAATAGAGTTCACAACTCCGTCCATGTTCACGTCCTTGGAAGATATACCTGTATTGAAATAGTATTGCAATACCTGTCCAAGGTCAAGAGAGTTGATCAATTCATCACTTGTCGCATCCCCTTCAAAGAGTAGCGTTTTACCACCCGGCAATACAACCGCTGGCTGATTTGGCAGGCTCAGATCTTCATAGATACTGGAGATGCCGGCTGTGAAGTCGTGGTAGTAAACATTGCCATACTTCTGGAGTGGCTGTGAAGACATCACAGACAAGTGGTTCCAGTTGTAGATTACCAGGTAGAAATTGCTTGTATTCTGAGGTAATTCAATCAAGCTGAAGCCATCAGCCTGTACAAGCTGACCATTGCGAACCAGCACGCCTGCCTGGCGAGAGAGAACTGTTTCAGGATTATTTACATCCCTCAATTCTATCAATGCCCAGTCGACGACAGAGTCAGGTGCTGTAGTACCCAAGGTCTCCGTACCGGTGTAGTTCCATGGAGCCGTATTGAATGGCTGTGTACCTGGCAGGATGCCCTGAGTTTTCAGATCTGTACGCATGAGTCCTGTTGTAGGCTCATAAGGTCCTTGCAACAAGGCCATAGCGCCGAGTTGAGGTGGTGCCGGAGCTGTTGTGTGGTTCACACAGTTGTCGAGGTTTAAGTTGAAGTCCCCTGTACCTCCATAGTTTCCACTGACGGAATTGAAGAACCACCATCCACTCATACCGTAGTTAGCGTTGCGGTCATTGGCACCTGTACCTACCTGTGGTCCATACACACGGTTCACTGGCATATGACTCAGGCTAAACACTTCACCGGCAAGATTACCCTTACCTATGAGGAAGCTGTTCAAGCTGTCCACCTCATAGTAATCCCAGGTCATATATGGTCCGAGATGTGATCCTTTCGCCAGTCCACCTTGAGCAGACCATGCACCCCAGTCTTTTCTCTTGATCATACGAAGTTCAACACATAGCTTAAGGTTCGCATCAGACTTGTTGACCAGCATACCAGTCAAACGAGCAGTACCGTTAGCGTAGGTGATGAATTCCCCACCATTGCTGTCAAATCCATAACGATTATCCGTACCCGGATAGGTTCCGGAAGTAAACAACAGGCCATGTCCTGATGCAGCGAAGTCTTCCGCCTCACATACTTTTACTCTGTCTGGCTTGATACCACCATCAACTGTGAGATTACTTCCTCCCGGAGGCAACATGACACAAGCAGTCTGCCCATTAGAGTTAGCATCTGAGTCAGCGCTATCATCGCCACCCTGATCCTGACCAGAGAAACTGTAGCCTGCAGGAATATCCTTGAAGATCACATAATATCCACCTGCTGCCAGATTAGTGAACAGGTAATTTCCGTTTCCATCTGTATACTGCTGATCAAGTGAATCACCATTACAGTTGTAAAGGACGACACGTACATTTCCGATTCCCGGCTCACCAGGATCTTGCTCTCCATCCTCATCAACATCGTCCCAAACACGGTTACCCAATTCACCAATAGGACCTGGGCCACCAATCGTATAGATACCAGCATCAACACTCAGGTTGGTTTCACCGGCAGCAAGACTTACGCAAGCTGTTTGACCACTTGCATCTGCATCACTGTCAACATGATCATTAGTTCCAGCATCCTTAATGCTAAATGCATAATTGAATGGCAGATCACTAAATACAACATAATAGCTACCTGGCATCAGGTTATCGAATAAGTACTCACCATTGATATCGGTGTAGGTATCAGCCTGATAATTGCCAGCGCAATCATATAGTGTCACTTTAACACCCAATACGCCACTTTCACCCGGATCCTGAATACCGTTATTGTTTCCATCTTCAAATACCTTATCTCCCAGCTTCGCCTTAGGTAGGTAAATACCTGCATCGACTGTTGGGTTGGTTTCACCCGGAGCCAGGCTTACACAAGCGGTCTGACCTGCTGAGTTAGCATCAGAGTCATTGGCATCTGTAGTGCTGTTGGCAGGTGAGAAGATGTAGTCAGTAGGCAGGTTGGAGAATTCAACATAGTAGCTTCCAGGAATAAGATCTGTAAACCAATATTCTCCATCTGCATTCGTAGTGGTAGTTGCTACATAGGTTCCGCTACAATCATAGAGCTTAACTGTTATACCAGATACTCCTGTTTCTCCGGGATCCTGCACACCATTTTCATTGTCATCATTCCAAACTTTATTACCAAGTGTGGCCTTAGGTAGATAGATACCTGCATCCCAGCTCAAGTCATTTTCCCCGGGATCCAGTGTGGTAGTCATTGTCTTACCTGTATTCGGATCGGCATCAGAGTCTTTCTCATTATCTGAACCGGCATCCTGCTGCGTAAATTCGTAGTCAGGTGGCAGGGTAGTGAATACGACATAGTAATCTCCAGGTACAAGGTTATCGAAGAGATACTTACCAAACAAGTTGGTCGTTTGTACCCCTTGCTGCACGCCGGCACCATTGTAAAGCGTAACTGTTACGCCTGCTACCGGTGATTCTCCCGGATCCTGTATGCCATTTTCATTGGCATCGTTCCAGACACAATCTCCCAAACTAGCTTTGGGTAGGTAGATACCTGCGTCTACTGTAGGATCTACTTCACCCGGGCTCAAGTTTGTACAATGAGATTGCCCCGCACTATTGGCATCAGAGTCCTCAGAGTCAAAGGTCGCAGCATCTTTAGGGCTAAATACATAGCCTGTAGGAAGATCCTTAAATACAACATAGTAGTCTCCCGGATCTAAGTCTGTAAACCAATACTCACCATTAGAATCGGTCATATCCTGGTCTACAGAATCTCCATTACATGTATAAAGTACAACACGAATGTTAGGCACTCCACTTTCTAGGGCATCTTGAATTCCATTTTCATTACCATCTTTCCAGACTTTATCTCCAAGAGAAGCTTTCGGTAAATAGATACCGAGGTCCCAGGTAGGATCATCTTCGCCTGGATCAAGGGTTGTCGTAACCGTTTTAAAGGTAGTTGGATTAGGATCTGAATCAATCGCGCCATTGGATCCTTGATTCTGTGGACTGGCCACATAATCCGTAGGAATCTGGTAAAAGAACAGACAATAATCTCCTGGCACCAGGTCATCAAAATAATAATAGCCCTGTGGACCAGTCTGCGTGGTATCAAGCCAGCTGGAACCGCCGATTTTCTTCAACACAACCAATACACCAGGTACACCTGGCTCACCAGCATCCTGAATACCATTTTCGTTGAGGTCATGCCATACACGGTCTCCGATGCTGGCTCTGTGCAGGTGAACACCCGCATCTACATCGCGCTCATCCTCTCCAGGATCTAATGTGGTACAAGCAGTCTTACCTGTTGCATCTGCATCAGAGTCTACCCCATCTGCAGCATTGTCCTGTGGGCTGAATGTATAGTTTTGAGGAATATCACTGAATACGACATAGTAGCTACCAGGCATCAATTTATCAAAGAGATAATAGCCCATTCCATTGGTGGTGGTTTCTGTAACAGAGTCTCCATTACAGGTATAGAGCACTACCTTCACATTTGGAACGCCAGGTTCATTTGGATCCTGTTCTCCATCTTCGTCTACATCTTCCCATACTTTATCTCCCAGAGAAGCTTTAGGTAGGTAAATACCGGCATCCCAGTTAAGGTCATTTTCATACGGATCCAGATGTGTACAGGCAGTTCTGCCGGTAGTTTGGTCTGCGTCGGAATCGTGGCTATCTGTGGTCCATGTTCCCGCATCTTTTTGTGTAAAGACATAATCTGCAGGTAGGTTACGGAATTCAACAAAATAGTCTCCAGGGACCAAATCGGTGAAACCATATCGACCATTGGCATCCGTCACATCCACATTGAGGGAGTCACCCAGGCAGTTGAAGAGAACAACCTGAACACCTGGTACAGGTGGTTCACCAGCTTCCTGGTAGCCATCCTCATCGAGGTCATCCCAGACGTAGTCCCCCAGTGACGCTTTGGGTAGGAAGATCCCTGCATCCCAGCTCATGTCATTTTCTCCCGGATCCAGCATCGTAGGTACAGTAGCACCTGAGAGTTTGTTAGGGTCACTATCAATATTGTCATTTACGGTTTGATCCTGCTGGGTGAATTCATAATCTGTTGGCAGGTTGGCAAACACAAGGAAGTACTGACGACAGCCAGGCAGATTATCAAAGAGGTAATTACCGCTTGCATTGGTGAACTGTGTACCCTCATATGCAAGGGATAAAGGAGTAAAGCGGAAAAGCATCACTCTTACTCCCTGCACAGGCGGCTCCAATGCTGTTGAGCCTTGCAGACCATTGTTGTCTACATCATTCCATACATAGTCACCAATAGAGGCAGGAGCAGCAAAGCCAAAGTCAACGGTCATATTTGCCTGGTTATCAGGATTTGCACCCTGTCCTACCACGGGCTCCAATGGACTTTCGTTAACGGGCTCCGTTGGCCCAAGTGTTATTGTTCCTGACCAAATACCTCCTGCAAATGCGGTATTACGGCCATTATCATTATTATCTATATCATCATTAGGATTAGCCTCTGTAAAGGTTGAGCTCTGCAAGCCGTTCAGTGGGCCGGCAGGGGCAAAATTGCTGGCATCCACGTGCACCAGGTAGTTACCTGCATCCAGGCCGTCGAAGAGATAGAAACCGCCGTTGGCAGTCACATCCGAAGCGATAAAGGGGCCATCAGGTAATCCATTTGAGTTATTATCGCGAAAAAGCCTTACGATCACACCATTGATCCCTGACTCAGAACCGGCATCATACTGGCCATTATTCCCTTCTCCTGTGGTACAGGGTCCGTTGTCGTTAAAGACCATGTTTCCAATGGCATAGCCATAGCAAGGGGTTGTAGTGACAACGATGGGAACGATATCAACACAGCCATTGACTGTTTCTGAACGAATCCAGTAAGTAGTACCTGTAGCTGCTGCTGCAGGGGTCGCTACTGTGTTAGCCGTTCCATTTGCAGGATTAGGCACCGTATGATAGGTGATGGTCCCTCCGGTTGCATTATTGTCCACCAAGCCTGTTACGGCTGTGTTGGTCAGGTCTACTGTTTGAATTGGACATACATTGGTGATCGGGGAAGTAACACTTAGGTCTGGTGTTGGGTTCACAGTTACAACTGTACTGGCGGTAGCTGTACAGCCACTGGCATTAGTTACCTCTACTGTATAGGTACCAGCATCTGCACCGGTCGCACTGGCAATGTTTGGATTTTGCGCACTGGAGGTAAATCCAGTCGTACTTGTCCAGCTATGGCTTGCCCCGTTACCTGAGGTCAGGTTTATGGGACTACCTTCACATACCGGACTGTTAGATCCTGCAGTGGTGGTTGCAGGAGGTGGTTCATTGACCGTGGCGCTGGCGGATGCCGTACAGTTTGCCGCATCCGTCACGGTCACTGTATAAGTCCCATCACTTAATCCCGTAGCTGTCTGAGTAGTCTGACCATCACTCCAGGAGTAGGTATATGGAGCTGCACCTCCACTTGGCGAAGCGGTTGCTGTACCATCAGAACCCCCATTACATGTAGGATTGGTAGCACCTGCAGTGGTCGTCATGGTACATAAAGGAAGCGGACAAGAGTTCCTGATCTTGACATTCAAATTAACATCACTTCCAAGCGTGACAACTGTTGTATAAATGTGCATGTATACATATACATCCCCACCTGATACAATAGAAGGCGAGTTAAAGGTAGTCCAACCTGTATAGTTGGTTCCACATTCCTGCGTGGCTGAACCATTAGGAATATAAGGAGTCAAACTCGCAGGATTATCTGTCCCTGCAACCGTAGAATGGTACAACTCATAATACACATTGGGCACCACACTTCCACTGAGAAGGAACTGCATCTCGAAAGAAGGTGCATTCTGAGAAATCACAAATTTCATCCACAAAGAGTGTGCAGGAGCTATTGTACTATTGCAGTTAGAAGTTGTAAAAGTCGTTGCTGGTGCGGTAGCACAGATGTCCTCATCGTTTTCATTTGCCGCATTTCCGCAAGGGATCGTCAGCGGATTGAAAGCACTGGCAATCGATGGGTTGTTGAAGAAGGTCGTACAACCCGGAGGCGGACACCCAGACAGTGGAATATTATTCAGGAATAAGTCTGGATCTCCTCCATCAATATTAAAAGAAGTGTAATAAGGGTTATCAGCTTGATACGTACCTGCGTTAAATCCAAGTAGTGCTGTACCTCCCCCATTTTCATCTTGCCCTAAATAGATATCACTCCCTCCATTTGCAGTTGTGATATCCAGTGGCCCTGCACTCGCAGTATGCAATGTACTCAATGCATAACCTGTTGGGGGATTGTAGATCATGTTAAAATCTCCACCAGGACCTGCTATCACATCCCAGTCATACTCGCCATTGCTCCCATCAAGATTGATCTGGACGACAGTTCCATTGTTAGGAGCAACAACCTCAATTGTCCCTCCAGCAATGATCTCACCTGTCTCCTCACAGTAAATAAATCCCTGAGGATCTATTGGAGGATTGGGAGAAGGTGTATAGGTGAGCACATCGCTACAGGCAGTCGTAGTCTCAAATCTGGCTGTGACAGTAACTAAACCGGCACAGCTAATACCTGAGACATTAAATGTCTCTGTTCCTGATGTTCCCGCTGGAGTGAAGCTAGTAGCAACTCCATTGACAACAATCTCAATATCTTCTCCTGCTGGCGCAAATGCATAGGTTACTTTTACAGAAGCATTATGTGTACTAGTAGTACCGCTACATGCTGTCGCGATGACCTTATCTAGTGTAACAGCACATGCGGCTGTTCCTACACAGCAGGTAGGCATACATGCCTGGATATCAACGAGTGAAGCCTGAGTGGCTGTGGTTAGTCCTCCTGGTAACTCTGAATTGGTTGCATTGGTAGCGCGCCAGGTTACGGTATTATCAGGGATAGTATAAGTAGAACCAGACTGTTCTATAAACTGCCCCCCGCTGCCATCTTCATCCCGAGCCCATACACACATGGTACAGCCCGTCATATCTCCGCCGTCCAAATCCCAATATCCATCATTGGTTTTATAGTGGGCATCGCAAATTTTTGAATCAGAATCACTTCCAAAGGAAAAATTACCGCTAGTAATATGGTAAGTGGAACTATAGGTAGTATATATATCTGTAATATCCATATTTCCAGATTCACCTGTACCTCCATCAACGCCGTCGAAAGGATCAGTACCAGTATGCTGAGGACCTTGGTCTCCGATTTCGGCACAAACACTTACATGAAGGTCTTCAGTATAGGTATTGGTTGTTTGTTGGAAATCTTGAGTTACATTGAAGCAAACCTGATTCAGATACCGCTTACCGTTATCATTTTGCCAGTTTGCAGATGTTGGAGAAGTTGCTCCGCCCACAAAATAGCCATCGGCTTGTTCGTCTCCACACTCTACATACCCTCCTGTGATACACAGCCATGAACCTGGTTGGCTATGAAGAGCAGCTGATTGCTGCTGGATGTCGCCAGAAACACGAAGTGTACAATTTCTCATGATCACCCTGGCTCCTTTTATCATTTGGAAATTACCATTTTCAATCTCCAGGGTAAGGTTCTCCATGACCAAATAGGGCCATTCCGTAGAAGATCGGCCATCACCGTCTATGATCAGGTTACTATTAGGGATGGTCAATGTATTACCATTACCGTTGATCTTAATTACATTTCCATTGTAAAATTCACTAGGCTTAAATCCCAGAAAACTTGTATTTCCATCATCCCAGGTAGCATTACCTGTCATGTTTTTGGTCTGAGTGAATGTAGCTGGATCATCGCAGCCGGAAAGCCACTCAAAACCAGTAGTATTTTTATCAGGAATAGTAGCACAAGTCGGGCAAACTGGTGGAGGGCATCCAGACAGTGGAATATTATTCAGGAACAGGTTAGGATCACCATAATCAATACTGAAATTTAAGTAGAAAGGGTTATCCCCTTGATAGGTAGTAGGATTAAAGCCAACTAA
>Ga0075488_1636752_pt1 | contig 8966 bp, 1 predicted proteins | sample DEB08_RNA2_7_FD_73464 | JGI IMG/M metagenome (GOLD analysis project Ga0075488, IMG submission 73464) | Aqueous microbial communities from the Delaware River and Bay under freshwater to marine salinity gradient to study organic matter... | ecosystem: Environmental > Aquatic > Marine > Coastal...
TCCTAATGCGTCTGGCATTATAGAACCTCCTGTTCGTATAGAAGGGCAGTTCCACCTCACCATCAGGATTAACCTGAACGGGAGTAGCCATGGCGCCACTAAACCAAGACTTAAAATCAGTCCTGGCGTTTCTCTTGTAATCATTACCGCCATTAAGGAGAATATTTTGGCCTAAATTATAAGAGTATGGTTCATATGTAGGTACACCTGTCAAAGTGGTTGTGACACCATCAGACCTGTGCACGAACAATGAAGCATCAAAGGATTCAGTTTGCCCTGTGCCGTTGGTAATACTATAAAAGTTCGGCGTCCTGACCACGTAATGTTTCCACCTGATCGCCCCTCTATAAGCGACGAAAGCTGGCGAAAAATAATTCAACGGAGTCATGAAAGAATACGAAAAGGCACCACTAACAGATCCATCCGGACCATCGGGATTATATCCTGAATAGTACGGGAAATCTGGAATGGTGTACCTCAAAGTGTTCCCAGAATACGAACTGCTACCCTTAATACCCACGGTGTTGTGCAAACAATAGCGTTTCAACAACTCACGAATACTCGCTACCTGTTCACCGAAAAACACATCCATTGTGTGGTCCGTCGGATCACCGACCGTCCCAACCTCGGTAGTAACATTAGTGGACACAGGCGCACTAAGTTGTACCTCCGCCACGTTCTCATCTGACTCAGGAACAACCTCCAGAGCCGAAGAACTCTCAGGCGGCACCGATGAAAAATAAGACATGTTAGACATAGCAGCATCCGTGGGTTCAGCAAACCTAGCATCATCACACATGTTAACAAACACGTTGACTTCCACACTGGCATCTATCGAAGGATCTGGACTAGGTGTCGTCAAATCATTAACGACGAATACCGATAAGGTACCGTTGCCGAATACCTGTTGCAAGACCGCGGGCGCCGTGGACCCACTGGCAAAAGAGGGGACCGGCACGCCGTCCACCAATTGCATAGGGTTACGAACGGGAAGAAAAGAATATTCTCTACCCCATCCAACCTTAAAAGTGAAGTCACGCATATCCGCAATGTCCACAATTCGAGTGTACATGGTATTGTAGCCCGTAGAGGAACTACCACCAGTCAAAGAATGCGGATCCCAAACAATGCGCAAGCGACCACGATGGAAATTGGAAGAGACTATTTGAAACCGAAATTCCATAGATCCTCCCCAATATTTGAACGGCAAAGCTACCATTCCGCAAGGCACGTTATGGTACTCAGTGGCAGCACCGCTACCAAACGTGCGAAACACCGTAGGCATTACTTGCGTCTGGAACAACTTGCTACCAGGCCCCGAATTGGGATATCCTGTGGTCGACCACACAAATGTGGCATAATACGACTCACGTTTTGCAATGTCGACCAGACCCATCTCATCCGCGGAGCTAACGCCCACTACGGAAGGATCGATCGTGACCTCCTGCTTGACATCCAAAGACAACTTCTGCACGGCATCGGGTGTATTGACATTAGCCAGACCTCCGACATACCGTGGCACATACGTCCTAATGGGATCAACGATGGGTGGTCTGGAAAATCCAAACAACTTACCCACATCTCCAACGGCACGAGCACCGATCTGCGTGGCCTTAGCAAACCTGCCAATAAAAGGCACATTGGTTAGCTTTCCTGACACCCTAGCAATTGTTGAAGCAATTGCGCTCACAGGAGTATCGCCATACTCGTCGGACTCAGGATTCACCTCCAAACACTGTGGCACAATCGTCACAGGATTAGAGGCAGTCGGGACAGAGAGCTCCACGTTCTCTGCCCAAGCAAAGACAGATAAAGTAAGCTCTTGCCCAACAACACCAGGTGCAGCATTTACATTCTTCAACGGGTTTAATTGTCGAACATCAACGACACCCATCTCAGCCCACTGTGCCTCAGGCACTCTGAGGGTGTTCTGGTAATGCACAAAGGGAATGCACAATGTGCCCCCTTGGCATTCAGTGGGATTAATATAAATATGTGGTCGCTGGCTAGCGCCCACTGCATCTGCTGTAACAGTCAACCCTCTGCTAATGGTTACTTGATCATAATCAGGCAAAGGATTGTAGGATGCCAAAAGGCGCCCATAATAAAACCCATTACCATTGATCACGAATTTTACACACAACCTGCTCCGCAAAAGATTGAAATTGGCCAACCTGTTAACGTTTCTACTATCGTTATAAAACAGTGACCAAGGATCGAAGGATTGAGAGAACGCCACTCCGGGCGCCCAAGAAAATTCTCCGATCAAAATGGGCCTCTCCAAGAAAGACCCTAAAGTCGCATCAGAACTGTCAGCACATCCCCTAGTGGGATCATCAGTACCGTCCACAGTATAATCGAACGCGGGATTGGCGTCCATAAACTGCACGTTCTGGCTGGCCACGTTGGGCGCACTACGACTCGTGGAAAAAGTTTCACTGGACTCTGGTTCCACAACCAGAGCCTCAGGCGAGTCTACAATACTCAAAGAAGCGCGCTCGCTAGCGCCACTCTGAGACGGGTGTACCCCCGTAAAGTCCATGGAATCTTGTCCAGGGCATAGACCATAATTGTGTTCATGCATGGTCCCTAACACTGTAATTAAAAACTTGTCAGCAAATATACTTAGCTCCCGCTGTTTTCTGTCGTAAGGAGCTTCTTGGATTGCTAATCCTAATAAAATGTACAATAATGTACACAACGACACCAGTTTTAGGCCCTGGAGGGCCGTGCTAATTACAACTCGAATAATTCGATATCGGACAGCGTCAGCTCGCTATTGGCCCGATTAAGAAAATGATAGTACTTGTCGCTCACAGCTTGTTTCCAAGAAGGAAATGAATCCTCCTTGAAGCGTGACCTCATGCACGATCTGAATACCGTAGCGGAATTCTTCTTAGGCTTCGTCTCAACACTAAAAGCTTCAACGAAGGCCCGTAACTTGGGAGAATGCATCTCATAAACACATTCTCCATGTTGCACCAACTCATGTAAGGCTGACTTCACAAGGCCAGCATAATGATCATTGATGTCAACTTTCTTGAAATCACCCCACACAAAAGGCTTGAATATGGAATCCATTGCCAAAGGTGCTAAGCACATCACAACTTCTCCTGTTTGCTTATGAGCATACAAATTGAACTTGCGTTTCAAGAACCCAAAATCTTGGGCATATTCGGTGACAGTGTCACCCTTGTCAGATCCCGTAATCACATAACCAAGCTGCTTGCCATAATATATGGTAGCAGGTTGCGTGATGTTGGAACCCTTATCAACCCTGAGAACAACGTCGTCTCCATAAGTGACGATGCTCCTCAAACTAAAGTCCATGTCACCAACGGTCATTGATGAATAATCTCGGGGATAATCCTGCATGTACTTGCCATGGACGGTGTCAAACTTGATCATAGCATGTATCTGACAATTGATGAGCATATTGGCAACACAATTGATCATGGTCGTCAAAGGGTTACCCGAGGTATTCACCCCAGCCATCTTGACTATGGTGCCCAGCATAACGACCGCTGGATTGCATATATCATAAGCGATTGATGCCATAACTCGACGATCATCGTCCGTATACTGCAACAAACGTGACAAATTAATAAAAATGTCCATGACTGCGGATATCACGTCCCCAGACAAACTGAGATCGAACCCACTGTAATCAGTGGCAACAAACGCACTGTCACGCACCTCGTGCATGTACAATGGTACAGATGTATCGCCATTGACCAGGCTCTTCATAACCTCCAAGTAGCAAGCAGTAGGATCTAACCCCACTGAATGCCCACATGCGAGTGGATCATAACCTAGCAATATCAAAATTGGCTGAAAGTACATCCGTATAACCAGTGTGTGGGCGAAATCCATCGTGTTGATGTGTCTCATGGGTTTGGTCTTGCCACCTTCCTTAATAGGCAACACCTCATCTTTGGGACATATGAAATTCAATATCAATCCAACTTCGCCGGCTTTGCGACGTTCTATAATGTCATAAACGCTATCACGTATCTCCATGGACACCTCGTTGTCCTCGTGGAAACATACGAAGTGCTCATTGTGCTCTGGGCAAAACACGTTACTCACGTAGTCGGCCTTCGTGCCTGGAAAGGCCACACCAATCGAAGTATTAATGGGAACTTTACCGGCCATATTCAAGCCTTTGCCATCCAGAGCACCTTGCATATTGAGCACTCCCATGGTTGCAAAACCACGCTGCTGATCTACGAGTGACCAGCAGGCCTCATACAAGGCCTTGCCCACCTTTTCCTTAGCAAGAGAAAGCAAATGTGTGTCCACCGGGCGAGGGATACTACTCTTGGCAATAAATGCACTGATAGTGTCTCTCATCTTCCAACTCACGGATGGAATGGCATAAGCACTCATTATGTGTGGCACATTGGGCAAGTAATCCATCAACACTTCAATGTGTTTAGATATGGAAATGTTGGACCTAGCCCTAACATTGACAGCCTCGCCCCCTCGGGTGAGAGTGCCCACAAAATCGTAGTAACTGTCTGCCAAAGCAGGCTCCAAGGCACCAGGAATCCTGACACTCACATTGGGATCAATTTCCAGCTTAGAACTCTCATACTCTTCAAGATAAGGGGCCCGTATGACATACTCGTCTAAACGAGCAGTGGGTACCGTACCCAAGCTTCGCCCCGCCAAACGTGCCTTCATGCTATTAAGCGTAGTCACGTTGATGGGACAGGCAGTCACAGCCTCACTTTGTACGTGAGACCCAGTGTGCATGGCAACAATAGTACCACCACTCATGGTTAATGAACCGCACAACCCATCATCGCCAAATCCCTCTATCCAATAGGACACAGGACTTTTAAGTAAACTGGCGGCGGGGGTGCCTGTAGAATATGCGTGAGACTTAATCCCCAAAAATTCGGCACTCAACACCTCAACGGCGTAAATGCCACGCTCCTTATCGTAAGATGGAACCAACCTAGTTACTGTTTCTCTAGCCTTGAGATGCACATCTTCAACGTACTTCCTGACGACAGGCAATGAGCCAGTAGTACTACTGGGCATCTCGAACATACACATATCTATATCATGTTGGCCACCATTCATATACATCCTAGGCGCAAATACGATGTCCTTCTTACAAACAATATGCTCCTTCGTGACCCTAGAGGGATCATGGATGCGCACAGAAAAATGCGAATATTCTCTAGCAAACGCGTGCGCCACAGTGACAATGTACGTGCCGCTGGTATATGTGTCGTACCCGAACACATACATATCAGCACTATGTTCTGAATACTCGGTAGTGCCCAATTGGGCTCCAGTACATGGTCTGATAGTGGCTCTATAAACACATCTACCTACCTGATGTCTGCTGTCTTCAACAGTCTGAGTGGGATTGGATCTACGCATATTATCCTTCACCATGGTTGCGAAAGTGCCCTTAAAGGTGACATGACGAGGAGCCACGTCCACCTTAGGATCTAGAACCACGTGTACATTACCGTCCTTATCGACGGTACTCTGGGGATTAGACACTGGATCATTACCAACCCTCTTATCTAACTGCTGAGTAATCTTGTAGACTTCGTAAGCCTGCAAATAGCCCTGGGCAACCTTAATTAGAGTGCCTAAAGCTACACCAGCAAATAGTCCCTTGAGTAAAACACGCTGCAGATTCTTACGCCTCTCTTCATTTGCCAATGCGTCAATCATATCTGCATACTGACCTCTAAGGTAGTGGTAAAATGGACCAAACCTGTCTACCGGAAACATGTTCATCACACTATTCATGTGGTTGCCCAACAATATAAGCGAAATCACACCCTCTCCGGTACAGCCGAAGAACCTCATAACAGTCCGGGTAAAGGGACCAGCCCAAGTCAGAAAGTTAAAACCCCAACAGAGGAACAACAACTTAAACTGATCATTAAACCGCTGCGCACCCTCGCGCATATACGCTCTAAACCCGAGCCTGTCAGGATAATCTGAACTAGGACGTCTATAACTACACATCCTATACAAATGCCATCCTGCGGCCAAAATGGGTGCAGTAACCACGCCTACTGTCTGACCTATGAGGCCAAACCTAACGGCAGTTCTAATGCCCCAAGCCAAGTATCTATCGGCATCCAAGATATCATAAATTAAGTGTCCGGCCGATCTAGCCTGAGGTTGGACAACAGGCGCTTCTCCATCGTCAACCACAGCCTCAGCAGTCTCTGACTGCCCAGACGATGTTCGACCAGGGAAAAGGAGTGCAACGGTGGCTTTATCTAACTGTCTAATGACGTCACCATCCGTACTCTCTCTTCTCACACGCTGTTTAAACATCTCTCTAAGCATATCAAAAGTAATATCCTGTGAATAAAGCTGCTCACCATTATACTCAAACGTGACATGCTCCCAAAGACTATTCTCAACGCAATTGTTCATGGGGTTAGACATCTTAAGCTCGAGAGCCTTCTTCAGGTTAAAAACCTTGTAAGATATCTTCCAGGGATTGATCTCATAAAGACTACCATCTTTATCGGCAAGTTTAGAAACGTCTAACTTACCATCAGGACCCATGAACTCTTCCTTGAGTTCAACAAACATCTTGTCTAATCTCCTGGCAACAGCGTGCCAGTTGTTCAAGCCATAAATATTGCCATTTTGATTCTCCAAGTTAGCAGTCGATATAACACCATCCAAATGGGGTTGTACAGTACCTTTATCTTCAGCCTTGGCAAGTTCAGGTTTGTACCCATGGGGATTGACCAACATTATAAGATGTTCAGCCCACCGGGCTGCTACACAATCGGCCTTCTCGCCCTGACGAGCAACGGCATTAATGTCATCGAATATAACTATCCTAGTATCATTGGTGAGATTATTGAAATATTTAGACATCGGCGCATCACAAATCTCATGTGGTTCGTACGGGCACGCATTAGGCCCTTCACGCTTAACTGAAGCTATAATATGCGTCACCACATTAATTATCTCGGACTTGCCAATAGCCGGTTCACCAATAATATTAACCGAAATGGGAATGGGCACACGTCTCGTATCTATTGCATGTCTACTAACCATGTTCCTCGCCTTGACCACTAAATCTATTTCCTTAAGCAACGCCTGTGCAACAGTGAACTTATCACCACGCATTTTGAAATGCAAATCTGTCAAGCGCGAGGCGAGACCCTGTAAATTATATATCAAATGGTCCCTGGTTGCACGAGTCATGGTTTTGACTTCTTCATCGACTTGTGCTCTCATTAAAACAGATTCCCTGAGCAACTCATTGACTTCGTCAGGAAAGGTCCAATTGACGAGCACCTCTATAGTGCGAGATACACAGTGGGCAAGCATTGAAGCAACACTATCGACTGACAATGCTGCACAGGTGAAAGATGTGAACTTACATTTGTTCAACGCATTTCCCACATGCTTAAAATACTGTGATTTAGATGCCATTAAACTAGGCGCGATAAGCGCAGCAGAACAAAATTTAATCACCTTCTCGACTATCTTGGCGAGATTGGTAGTGACGTATTTGACTGCATCCTTACCTAAGGCTTCACCTAATTGCTCCAGAGACTCTGGTCGCACGTGTCTACCTGTGACCAAATGCCACAGTTCCTCAGCAATCCACTTATACAAAGTGACGTCAAGCCCCAAGGCCATCAATATACCATTGACACTTGAGAAAATCTGTATGTTGCTGCGATCTTCACATCGCACAAAACCATAAATCTGAATGGCCAGGTTGACGAGAACAGGACGAACCTTCTTCACGTCAATGCCCCTAGACCCCCGAAAAATATTGGGAGGGGCTGTATAAACGGACAAGAAATCTATATCATTGACCGTACCCACTGGCTCACGTGGGTTGTTAAGATGGTGGGTACTGTGTTGCCACGCATCTTCATACATAGCGCCATCCCGCAATTGGGGTGACACTAAGGGTAAAATGTCGACATCATCCACTGTAGGATCGTAGTCGGACATGAAAGACTCATTGAAAAAAGAGGACATGTTAAATGTAAAGAGGATATCAAGAAAGAAAGAAAGGAAGGGGTGAAAGCTTACTCGTCTTCTCAAATGGAGGTGTAGGGATAATGCACACACGTTTTTATTTTTATTTTGTTTTTTCATATCTATAGTTAAACGTTGTGGGTCCCCCTCACACATATTCCAATTTGAGAAGACGAGCACCCGTGCTTCGACAGTGGGATCCTCTACTCGTGTTGCGAAGACGAGCCTCCCAAAGCCTCAGCTATCTCACAAAGCGCTTCTATCCAATCAAGAAAAGATGCGACATGCGAAGTACGGATACCCTCGGGTGCTACCCGGAGAGTACGCAACGCCTTTATGACCAATGTCCAGTAGGCGCCACCCCAAGCGGTGGACCAAACCCGCGCAAGTCCTAAACGGTCGGTTTTCGTACGACCTAAAAAGAAGACGCCGAGAATTTGTTATTTTAGAACGACAATATGTGGCTAAAACGTTCATTCGACCCTGCAATCGGATCGTCTCTGCAGTGGAAAATTCCAAAATCTGCACTTCAAATCATATGTCACCCTAATGGTGGCAAATCAACTAAACTAAAGACAACCACATTAAAGAGAGGGCCATTTTCCTCAGCCTGTGTATACGTATCGGAAAAACATCGACACTAATGTACAAACAAGCATCATTATAATAACCATCTAAAATTGGTTTGCCTCAGTCAAATCGACTGCGGACTAAAAAGATAAACACAATCTCATCATACAGAAGTTTGGGTCGTGACGCCCACTACGAAACGCCACAACTCCCTTAATAAGGGAAAAACGGGAATAAATCCCAATGTGGGAGAGACAAAGTCTCTCCCAAAAACCACCAAAGCCTGCCGTTGGATATACTGCCAACTCAGTCATCGTCCTTGAGGACACAAGAACGGGCTACCAATAAATGGTAGCATGGACCAGTCACCGCTAAGAAAGCGGTGTGACGATCTG
>Ga0075488_1006569_pt1 | contig 8964 bp, 2 predicted proteins | sample DEB08_RNA2_7_FD_73464 | JGI IMG/M metagenome (GOLD analysis project Ga0075488, IMG submission 73464) | Aqueous microbial communities from the Delaware River and Bay under freshwater to marine salinity gradient to study organic matter... | ecosystem: Environmental > Aquatic > Marine > Coastal...
CGCGTTTCGCGCATGTGGAGTTGTTGTTGTATTTGGCGTTTTACTACGCCCAGTGTACTTGTTTATGTAGTGGATTGGAGCGTTACGACGCTTCTTTCTCCTGCATTTGCAGCTACATTGTTTTACAACTTTTATCATACCCGTTCCCTGGGATAGTGGGATTTTTATGTCATAAGGATAGTCATTTCTGACGTTAGACATACGTATGAAGGATGACAAATTGTATTTAGGTAATAATGAAAAGTTTTTTCCTTGAAACTTTAATGATTTATTTATTAAATTGATGTGTACCTCTTTTTGAGGCGCGTCTATAATATTGTATAGATTCACATTTTATGTCACAGTGATGTGACACAATTTAATTCAAGTAAGATTGACCTTTCTGGTAATCAGTTATGGATTGATAATCCTGACTTAATTATTGTAATTTTAATTTAATTATTTTCACGCCGATAAGGCATTTATATATAGAGTAAGTGGTTTGAGACACGCCCTACTAGCATGGGCAGACTTAAGTGTTAAGTGTAACTCAATTTAAACTATCATTTCCGGTAGTTACAAAGAATTAAGTGTACTAAGGGTTGGCACCCGATGAAGTCACTTTTGCTACTATCTATAAATTAATTTGAGGACGTTATAAAGATTTTTAATCAATAATTTTATCGCTATGTTTGGGGTATTCAGAAACCCTGGTTTATACCGTAAGACGATTTATGAGATTATATTTAATTTGTAATGGAGAATGATTGATTTTTTGATCAATACTTAAGGAACTATATTCCTTTTATCTTGAACACAGCATGTTATTTAATTATCAGGCTAGTACAAACGGAAATTGTGTTCGGGAGATGCAAGTATGCCAAAGGCTTGCCCCAGTTGATTCCCAATCACCATCATTCATGTGGTTGATGTGTTATTGGATGACCATTCATTTATGCCTATTAGGAGGCAATAATTTTGGAAGTATTATTCCATTTATTTGGATGGTGGTTGTATTTTGGTGCTGTTTTTTCGCTAGAAGAACTGTTATAGTAATCAATAGGATTTTTAACGCTCGTAGAGTAGATAGGCTGCGTAGGCAGTATGTGGATTTTTCACGCGCTTATAGATTTGATGTACAGACAGGAGAGATTCCCACAAAGGAAGATCGCCGTGCTCAGTATTATAAGAATCGTAATGCACGTATTGTAGAGCGAACTAAGAAGGTTTCTTGTGGAACCCGTGATGGAAGGAAGAAAGGCAAATTTAGCCAGAAGCCAAAGGAGATTTTTACTCCGCAGATTGGTTCTGCTGCTATTGCTACAGCTTTTGCAAATTTAGCGAATATTAAAGGCATTCCTATAGATGAAACCACATTAAATCGAGTGGAAAATTTGGGAGCTTTATTTATTGCAGCTAAAGATTGCACGACAGTATCAGGTTTTCTTGGTACTATATTTTTGTACTTAAAGACACATTATAATAAATCGGTATCCAATTTGGTTGCCAATTATTTATCAGAGTTATTAGATGCAGAATTTGATGCGCAGACTGGTGAGTTTGGTGTCAAAACCGAGGAAGAGAAGCCGCAATGGCTTCTGTTATTAAAAGATTTACAAGATAATTGGTCTCTTGTAATACGTAATGAAGGATTTAAGAAAATTTCACATGTTATGAGCTTATGTTTGGCTTTAGGACTGTGTGATTCGGCAGATTTGGATTTTCGTGTTGGAGGAATGAAAATGTTTTCGATTGGAGCTTTTTCCAAGCATGCTACTGCAGTTGATTTGATTGATGCAGCTTTTGAAACCATTGTTTATTTTGTAGAAGGCGGATATGCCTGTTTTGAACGTGGAACTATCAAACCTTTATTATATGGAAATATGGAAAATGAAGAGTTTGAAGAGGTTTATTCCAAATGTTTGAGATGTCACGAGTATGCCAAATGTGGTAATCTTGAGAAATTTGAAGATATGTCTGAAAATGATTATGAAGCACTTTTATCTCAGTGTATTGAAAAAGCACAAATGTTGCGTACGACTTGTAAAGGTGTTGTTGAGAAAAATATTTTAAGCCGTAAGGTTGAAGTATTACGTCAATGGCAGGCTACATTTCGGCAAACTCGAGTGCAAGGAGGTTTGCGAGAAGCACCTTATTCAATTGGAATATTTGGAGGTACCGCAGTAGGTAAATCGACTATAGCTAACGTATTAATGGTTACGACATTGTTGCATAATAACTATTGTGCCGCTGATGATCGCATTGTAACATTAAACGAAGCTGACAAGTTTATGTCAAATTTCCGATCATATACAAATGGGGTTTTGATTGATGATATTGGAAATACGAAGGCAGATTTTGTTGAGCGAGCTCCTACCTCTCTGATGATTCAATTAGTTAATAATGTTCGTATGTACGCGAATATGGCAGAAGCCGATATGAAAGGTAAAATTTCTGTTGAACCCAAAGTGGTTATCGGAACTAAAAATGTTAAGGACACATGTGCCACAGTTTATTCTAATGAACCTGCGTCCATTACGCGTCGTGATCGTATTACATTGACTTGTAAAGTTAAGCCAGAGTATGCCGTGCATGATATGTTGAATGAAGATAAGGTGCGTGCGGCTTTTCCTTTCGGATCACCGCAAATACCAGACTTTTGGAACATTACAGTTGAAAAATCATACCCCATTCCCAACCATACGAAAGGTAAACCTGCAACAGTAGGTTGGGAAATTGTTAATGATGATGGAGTGCTTTTGAAGGATATTGGCTTACCACAGTTGATTCGTTGGATAGGCCAGGATTCGGCAAAGTTTTATGCTAATCAACGCGAGTTGGTTGCGAAAAATAACAATTTGGATAAGAAGATTCAATTATGTAGTGAATGTAGGTTTCCAGTACCAGATGTATGTGTTTGTGGCAAAGTTCACAAGCCAGAACAAGAAGAAGTGTTGAGTGAACAAATTGGTGAGCAGGTAGTTTCAGCAATGTTGCCACGATACCGCTATTGGAAAAATTGGTGGAAACCGCGAGTCGCATATTGGACAGATGAAATTGAAACAAGGTCAGTCGAGATGCTTTTGCAGCGTCTCGATTGGCTCGAAAATTCACGTTGGGTTTGTTGGACCAATTGGGTACCGCAAGATTGGTTACAAAAAGATTGGATGAAAAACGTAATATGGTCGTCTCGACAGAGTGATTTAAGAGAACGTATTCGCAGATCTTATTGTAATCATTTGTGTGGTATGGTTTTATGTATATTTTTAACATTATTTGTTTCCTCATTGTTACTACCCCTGCTATGTATCCCATTATTAGGAATTTCAGGAGTAGTAGAGTTTGAGAAAAACAAGATGTACGCAGAAGTAGCTGCAGATAATGAGGCTATGCCTAGAGTCTTTAAAATGTATCGTGATAGACATATAAAATGGATTACAGGAACGTGTGTTGTAGTAGCGACTTTGTATGCGATTGCGCAAATATATAAAGCTTTTAAGGTTGTACCTGTACCACAAGGAAATTTGGCACCAAAGACGGAAATAGATATTGTAGAACGAGATTCCGAGGTTAATCCTTGGGCAGGCGTTAAGGTATCTGAAATGCCGTGTAGTGAAAAGTCGAAAACAACTACTCCGGATAGATTGGAGAAGATGGTTCAGGATAATCTTTGTCATATGTATATTACTTTAACTGATAATGGTAAAGTACGTAATTTTGAATGTGATGCTTTCTTCCCAAAATCGAATGTTGCTATTGTACCGCAGCATATGTGGAAGGCTGATGATATAAAAGCTAAATTTACAAGACATGATCCTTCATTAATTGGAGGTAATTTTGAGTGCTTTTTATACCGTAAGTTTAGCATTAATATTCCAAATACTGATTTATCCATTGTTTGGGTACCTAATGGTGGAGATTGGAAAGATTTGACGGATTATTTTCCACAACAGCGTTTTGCAAATGTACCAGCTCGTTTAACATACAAAAAGAATGATGGTTCTTGTGTAGGGTCTAAATTATTGATGGATGTTGGACCAGTTGTTACTTATGCAGCAGAGTTCTTTGGATCAAAATATAATTTAAATTTTGAAACATTCGAAGGATTATGCATAGCGCCTTTAATCACGGAGACCAAAGGTCCATTAATTGGAGGCTTTCATTTAGGAGGTAAAAGTGGTCAAACACGTGGTTGTAGTGGATTATTACTTAAGAATGAATTTGATAGTGCTTTTGAAGTATTACGTAAAGTTCCTGGTGTTATTTTGGCAAAAAGTTCAGGAACTGTACCAAAAGAATTATATGATATTCAATTTTATGAGAATGATAAGGTGCACCCGAAGAGCCCTATTAATTTTTTGCCCGAAGGTACTAATTGTAAGTATTATGGACAAGTGAAGGGACGTGCATCTTATTATTCCGATGTTGAACCTACCATTATTTCGAAACACGTGGAGGACGTGTGTGGAGTTCCACAACAGTGGGATGGTCCCAAATTTCGTAAAGGATATCCATGGCAAGCATCATTGCAGTTTTCTACGAAACCATCGTGTGGAATCGAAGGCTCGTTGTTAGAATTAGCTGCAGATGATTATGTGAAAGGCTTATTAAGAACATTAGAGGACATACCGAGTTTAAAAGCAGATGTAAAACCATTAAGTGAAATGGAAACTGTGTGTGGTATTGATGGTTTGCGCTTTATTGATAAGATGCCTCCTTCTACATCCATCGGTTATCCTTTATCTGGACCAAAGTCTAATTTTATTACAATTTTGGAACCAGAAAATCATCCGACCCATCAATGTCCAGCAGTATTGGATCAGTGTTTTTGGGATCATGCTTATAGTATGGAAGAGCTTTACTTACAAGGGGAGAGAGCTTATCCCGTATTTAAAGCATGTTTAAAGGATGAACCAACAAAAATTACTAAGGACAAAGTGAGAGTTTTTCAGGGAGCTCCAGTAGCATTACAATTACTGGTGAGAAAATATTTTCTTCCTGTTGCGCGAATATTGTCCATTTTACCATTCTCGTCTGAGTGTGCTGTAGGAATTAACGCACAAGGACCAGAATGGGATCAGTTAGCAAACCATATTAAGAGGTATGGTGCGAATCGTATTCTTGCTGGTGATTACAGTAAGTATGATTTGCGCATGCCTGCTCAAGTGATGTTTGTTGCTTTTAGAGTTATGATGGATATTGCAAAAGATTGTGGTTATTCCGAACGTGATTTGACTATCATGGAAGGAATTGCTACGGATATTTGCTATCCATTAATGGCGTATAATGGTGATTTAATTCAGCATTATGGTTCCAATCCTTCGGGACAGAACCTTACTGTTTACATTAATTCTATTGTTAACGCTCTCTTATTTCGATGTGCATATTACCATATTACTAAAGATCGTGAAAATGTTCCTGAGTTTAGAGATGTTTGTTCTTTAATTACATATGGTGATGATGCTAAAAGTTCAGTTCATAAAGATTTTCCAGAATTTAACCACATTGCAGTGGCAAAATTTTTGGAAGAACGAGACATGAAATTTACTATGCCAGATAAGGAATCAGAACCAACACCATTTATGGTTGATGAGGAAGCTGATTTACTTAAGCGCGCCAATGTTTTCAGTGAGGATACTGGAATGATTATGGGCGCGTTGGATGAAGATTCTATTTTTAAGAGCCTTCATGCGGTTCTCAAATCGAAGGCTATTACCCGTGAACAACAAGCTATGCAGAATATAGATGGTGGTTTACGCGAATGGTTTTCTCATGGACGTGAGGTCTATGAGAAGAGGAGAGAACAAATGAAGGAGATTGCTAAGCGTGCTGATATTATCCATGGATGTACAGTTATTCATGAATCATATGATGATAGATTGCGAAATTGGAAGAATAAGTACGAATAGATGGCTCCGTCTTGGGCAGACATTAAATGCATCCCACTGGGCGTACCCTACCACGTCTATTTTAACCAAAAGGGGGCTCTCTGTATTGGATAACCATGTTTGTCCAATTAGTCGATCATAGGACACAACATAGGCTTGCAGAGAGAGGCACTTTCCTCGTAAAGTACCCCTATTTAGGGGAGTATTCGCCATACGCGAGATTGACACACATTATATGGATTGAGTCTTCCATATTAATGTTAATGATGACTTGCTAGTATGAATAATAATAATAAATTTAATATAACAGTTAATGAGGAAAGTTTGGAATCGCAGCACCAAAATGTGCATTTTAGCGATCAAACTCCACAATGGGATTACACAGTGGATAGTATGCCGGATTCTACGTTTAATATTGCAGATACGAATGATGCAGACTTAGGGAATTTCTTTTCTAGGCCTGTTAAAATCAAATCGTACAGCTGGTCAACAGGTACGAATTTGTTTGAGAAATTTAACCCGTGGCAGGATTTTTTCGAAAATCCGCGCGTGTTGAATAGGATTACAAATTTTAACTTGTTGCGTTGTAAGCTGAAAGTTCGCATTATGTTGAATGGAAATGGTTTTCATTATGGTAGAGCAATAGCTTCATATGTACCATTGCACACTTTAGATACCTTTACTAAAGATCGTGCATATTTCATTCAGGATGTAGTAGCTGCCAGTCAGCGACCACATGTGTATTTGGACCCTACGACGAGTCAGGGAGGAACCTTGACACTACCATTTGTTTGGTATGAAAACGCTTTGCGTATTCCGGACCAAGAATGGCGTCAGATGGGTGATGTAACTATCCATGGTATGCAGAATTTGAAGCATGCTAATGGAGCCACGGATCAGGTTATAGTATCAGTATTCGCATGGGCGGAAGAAGTATCTCTTTCTATTCCTACAGCGAACGAGCCAGGTGCTCTTTCGCCGCAGATGGGAGAAATATTTACTCCGCAGGTGAAGGATGAATATGGTACAGGTCCAATATCGCGCCCAGCAGCTATTGTCGCTAAGGCAGCTGGAGCGCTAAGTAAAATACCTGGTATAGGTGTATATGCGAGGGCCACTCAGATGGCCGCAAATGCAGTATCAGGAGTAGCTTCTTTGTTTGGTTATTCAAGGCCGATTTCACTTGCGGATATAGAACCGTATAAACCGACATATTTGGGAAATTTGTGTAATACAAACGTACCCGATACGTCGCAGAAGTTGACATTGGATGTTAAACAAGAGCTTACAGTCGACCCGCGTGTTATGGGTCTCGGTTCAACAGATGAGATGACTATCAAATCTATTGCACAACGAGAATCATTTCTTACGCAATTTGGTTGGTCAGTAGCAGATTCCGCTGAAACGTTACTTTGGAATTCCGAAGTTTCACCAGTATTATGGAATGAGTTACCAGGATCGACTGATGAGATACATATGCCAGCTTGCTGCTTTGCATCTCTACCATTTAAAAGATGGAGAGGATCAATGAAATTTAGATTTCAGGTAGTTGCATCGTCTTTTCACAAAGGACGTTTGAAAATTACCTATGATCCCTCTTATCCCTTAACAAATGAATATAACACTAACTACACGTATATCATTGATCTTGCAAAAGAACGTGATTTTACTGTTGAAATTGGTTGGGGTCAAGAACGCAGTTTATGCAATCACCGCAGTCCGATATTGGATAACAGACCGTATAGTACGTCACCTTTGGGAGGTGATCCGAGAACTAATGCGAATGGTATTGTTTCGGTTTATGTGGTGAATGATTTGACAGTTCCTAATTCAACGGTCAATAATGATATAGAAGTTAATGTGTTTGTTTCAGCAGGTGATGATTTTGAAGTATTTGATCCTGACTCTAAAGACATTGAGGATATAGTGTGGTTTCAGCCGCAGAGTGGAGAAATATTTACTCCACAGATGGCGGAAATGAGTTCCACTATGAATCAACCCGATTCAGACTTGACGAAGCGCGAGGATGAGCCTATGAAGGCAGAACCTTCACAAATTATGGCTCCCACGCTTTCGGATCAAGATCACACGTCGTGTGTTTATTATGGTGACCCAGTCACATCATTTAGACAATGTTTGAAGAGATATAATTACCATTCCGCAATTAGTTCTATAGGAACTATGACCGCACCTAGGATGATTCGGGTGAGGAATGGTAATTTTCCATATTACCGTGGATATGCTCCAGGAGCAGTACACCGTTCAGTAGTGCCGTTGTTAAATACGCCTTATAATTATAGTAAGATGACATTATTGAATTACGTGACGCCAGCATTTACGTGTAGGCGAGGTGGACTGCGCTGGAAATATTTCCGGCAAGGTGGTAAGAATACAGAATCATCGATTATGATGGTGGCGCGAGATGCATCACCAGCAGGGTTTTACGATCAGATAGAGAATGGAGTTTTCACACAGGGAAGTGGAAGCAGATTTGATCGTGTAAGACAAGCTGGTATCTTAACGCCTCATACTTGGGATGGAGCCACAGTGACGAGCACTAGGCAAAATCCTGTTGTTGAATGCGAATTACCGTTTTATTCGGACGTTCGGTTTTTTCCTGCTAAGCAGGCTAACCAAACGAATGGTAATGACGAATTTTTGAGTTTTCATTGGCTTGCAACTATATGGGAGGCAGAAGTTTCAGATTCTGCTCTCATACATAGTTTTGTATCAGTCGGTGAAGACTTTAATTTAGGCTTCTTTACGGGAGCCCCTGTTGCATGGCGAGTGCCGCAGGAAAACGATCCGGCATCTTCGGGAATTTTCCCTTAGATGTCAGATTGTGGGGACATACACCCCTTAACAAATGTGGAGTTATAAGATTCTCCAGATGGAAAAACAAAATCCACGTGTCGGTGGCTGACACGGGGGACAATTTGTCCCTGAGCTATGCCGTATTAAATTTGATGATGAAAATTTTTTACCTGGTGTAGCCAGGGTTTTTTCGTAGTCACAAATTTATTAGCGTAGCTCAGCAGCGTAGTAGAAAACGCTGCCTTCAAGTGTGTTAAATTGCAGATACACTTGACGTTGAGCC